>MRWG01000124.1_pt1 | contig 144796 bp, 137 predicted proteins | sample 1013341 | NCBI WGS metagenome assembly MRWG01 (sample SAMN06117577, study PRJNA244670) | biofilm metagenome | biome: Water; feature: Cathode Biofilm; material: Biofilm; isolation source: microbial consortium enriched at the cathode of a solar microbial fuel cell | place: USA: District of Columbia...
TACTACGATCCGCTCGAGCACTACGACATCGTCAAAAACAAATGGTTCGGCCTCCGCCCGCCAGCCCCGCCCGCCGCCGATAACTGAACGCGGAAAGTGTGAATGGCCTCGGCTGACCGGGTGGATTAGAGTTAACACCTAGTACGGGGGAACATTGTATCCACTCCTTTCGGGGAGAGTGCGTCATGCCCCTGAACGAAATTCCCAAATATCTTAACGGAGAAACGCGCGACCTCATTGATCGTGCCTTGGAGCATGCGTGGCGGGAGTTGTGTCGTGATGCGCCTGCCGATGCCGCCGTCGACAAGCGCAGGCTGGCAAGCACTATTGTCGCTCTCGCATCGGTCGGCGAAACAGACCTAACTAAATTGAAGTCCTTCGCCGTTCACGCGGCTCGATCCGCTCGAATACAACGCTTCACTTTGAAGCGGCGAACGAGGTCGTCATGACGAAAAGCTCGGATGCGATTTCGAAGGCGTGCACATCGGTTGACGACGTACGCCTCTCGAGAGCGGCAACGCAGCACGCAATAGACCAGAGCCGCAAGTCGCTTGCAGAGACATACGAACTCCTCCTCGCGCTTCGCGCTGTCCGCGCCGAAAGAAGCGTCCTCATATGCAACCGCAAGAAGCGCCGTATCTCTCCGGTACGTCCGGACTACCTGCGCTCGTGAAGAAGATCGCACTAGTTCGGTTTTTGCTCGCCCAGCCTCTTGATGGCCATGTCTTTGAGGGTGTTGAGCATTTTGCCCAAGTTCTTGGTGAGGTCGACGGCCGTGGCCGGAGACAACGCGAGTCGCACGGTAACATGGACATTTGCCGACGCCTCGTTCGCTTCATTGCTGCCGGGAGGGCGAACGCGCGCCACCCCTAAGGTGATGCTGACGCAAGCTCCGTCGAAGGCCGCGCTAACGAGCTTGTTGACGTAAATCTCCTTGACCGATGGATCGTCTACAATTTGAACCGATTGACTTTCAGTCATGATGGGAACCTTTCGGCCTTTTTAGGATCCCCGTCTTGCCTCCCCTCGTAACCTCCCACCCTTCAGGGCCCACTACGTGTTGGTACGTGCGCTTGCAAGCGCGGGAGGAAGTCCCATAAATCTCGATTGAGATCACGCAGATCGCGGATCACTGTGGACATTTCGTCGAGGCGCGCCCTGTCGACCTGCCGCGTTTCCCCGAACTTGAACCGACCTCTCTGCTCGACGATGCGCAAAGACTGTGTGTGGGTTATATCTCCGTGCTCATCGAGCATGAACATCGCGTGATTAAACTCGTTGCGCAGCCGAGTGGCCGCAGTAAACCGCTCGATCAAACCGTCAAGCTCCTGGCGGACGTCTTTCCGCGCGATCCGGATGAGTGCCAAGCGTTGTATCAGATCAAGTCTCGCGCGCGTGGTATTGAGCGTGGAGAACACGATTGCCGCCGACACTTCGTCCGTATCGAGCAAGAGCATGAGCACATAAATGAACATGCTTTCGTTGTTGGACCAGCTGAATGAGAGATTCCCGATTAGAGCGAGAAGCGTCGTCCGGCGGTCCGCGGACTCGAACGCAGCGGTCTCGATCGATTCGAAGTCTGGTTTAGGTGGCAGGTGTGAATTCATGGGAAAGACTCGCCTTTGAGCCGTGAAAGCGCAAATATGCCGATCCAACGTCAGTCCTGATCCCCTTTTTGCGAGGGGTGTGACCATGTTCGGACTTTGGAAAGTCCGCCGCGCGCGCAAGGCCGCCGTTGCTTTGATCGCTCCTTTCGTCGAGGAGAGTCAGAGTCGCTTCGCCACGCAATTGACAGAGCACGTTTGGCTCGAGCCTTACATGGTGGGCTTCATAAGCATGCTCATATCCTTGGTCGCGGAGCGCACCACAGGTCGCCTCGACTCTCAAAGCGCCGGCCTGGTACAGCTTGAAGCGTGGCAGGACGTGACAGGCTTTCCGAGCCATTTGATCGGAGAAGAAATCTGCCTGCTCAGCAGCGGGAACGACCGAAGATTCAGCTATGGCTGCCTCAACGCCAGTCGCTTCATGGAAGAGCTGACGCGTCCCATGCACAGCCATCCTGATCAGCTTCCACCAGGCTTCCGGATACACGGCCTCAACTACGACACTTCCGCAGCGACGGCGCTTTGGTCGGAACTGTTTGATAGCTACATCGGTACGTTCGATGGAGATCCAGATCCGTTGCCGTAGGACATATGCTTTCCACGTGGCACCTGTCTCCGCGGCCGAGGCTCTTGAGAGGGGCGCTTGTCAGCGGCTCCCTCAGGAGGGGAAGCGGGGGCCCAGAACCCACGTATGATATGAGGTTCGTTCACAGCGTTCATCGGCGGTGCTGACTTGTGTGCACGCACGGCCGGCGCTATCTGGGAGAAAGCAGCGAGGAACTCCTCGATCAGCTGCCGGTTCCCATTCTCACTAACGGCACTTAGAAAGCGCTCAAGCTGAAGTTCACGCGGCGTTCGAACCGCCATCCTTTGGCGCGACATTGACGCAACTCGTTACGCAACTGTACGCCATGACGACCATCGATTGCTTTACGTTACCGACCCAACCTTACAACCCTAAGTCTACCACCTTACAACCGTATCAATAGAGTTTTAGATTTTTATGACGAATGTGTGGCAGACCGAGTTATGGTTAATGTCTCACCGTAACAAACGTGGCAAAACTGGCACTTCTTGAAGGCGGCGAAGGAGATCGCTTTGATAGGCAGGCCGGCTCCGTTGATCGGCGACCGGCTCTATTGGCTGCGACTCCGGAGTCGGAGCTTCTGCTCCCAAATTCGCAAGCGCAAAAGCATTGCCGTGGCGGTTTTTGCGGTCACACCCAATATCCTGCCCGCTTTATATGGACTCAGTGTGGGTCCCAGCGCACGGCTCAGCATGATGAGCTGTAGCCATTTGTGCATGGGGACCTTGCTGTCCTGAAAAATCGTTCCGAGCTTAACCGTGAAAGGACGCCGGCAGTCGTAGCACTTATAGGTATGGATGCGAGTGCTCTCCCCGGTTAAACGCCCTATGCGGCGGTTGCTGCCGCAATGAGGGCACACCGGTCCATCCGGCCAGATTTGTCGCTCGACGAATTCGTAAGCCGCCTCCTCATCGCGGAACTTGCCGAAGTCCCGTGTATCTCGCCGCTTCATGACAGCGCCAGACGCCAGCGACATCGCTCGCGATCCCCTTACCTACGAAATCCGCTGAACTTTACCGTGGGTCCTCTTTGGGCTCAACGTTAGAAGTGGGTACGCGTTGTATAACCGACGGTACGCATAGTATTCTATGTCACACAGCCATGTCTCAAGAAATCCAAGCAGAATAAAGCTTCGTTCTCATTTCGGGGTACGCGTCAGAACGGTCCGACGCGTTGTTTTGCAGTGCAGCATAAATACAGGGTACATATTAGATAATACTTGGTACGCATAAGAATATTGCTGACCTTACTAAGCCTCTCCTAAAAAAGAACTCTAATTTGATCGGATGCTTTCCGGTCAAAAACAACAGGAAGGAGGCAAATACCCAGAAGAGCCAGCCCAATACCGAAGCGGCAGATCCGCGGTGTGTCTTGGCGTAAGCGCGAGCCGCCCCGCAATCCGGGCCGCAGATAGATGTCTTAGACCGGACGTCATCGCATATGCGTCTCTCGCCGACGCAGAAGATCAGCGAGTTTCTCAGCCGCGATGCGTCCTTGAAAAGCCAAGGAGACCATCATGGCTTACCGACCCAAACCACCCAAAGACCCCAGAGATGACGATCACAAGAAGGACGACAAGCAAAGCCAGGAACAGAAGCAGGATCAGGATCAGAAGCAAGATCAGCATCAGTCCCAATGGCAGTTTGCCGTTCAGGATCTAAAGAGCGAAAACGAGAACAAGAACGAGAACGACAACGACAATAAGAACTCGAACGAGAACAAGAACGAGAACAAGGTCGAAAACGAAGTCGACAATAAGCTCGAGAACAAGGTCGACAACGACGTTGACAACAAAGTCAGCAACGAGGTCAAGAACGAGGTCAAGACCGACGTCGAGACCAAGGTGGACGTTGACGTTAGCATTGACCTAGACCTCGACAGCTTGCCGACCGACGACGACCTGATCGATATCGAGTACTTCAACGCGGATGACAACGAAGGTATCGTCCAAGCCCTCGCGAACAACGTGTGGCAAGACGTTGACGGCAAGGGCAACGATAACGCCTTCAACATCCAGCAGGTAAACTCGCTCGTCGACAACGACTATCTGAACAGTCCAGAAGTCAAGTACGATGCCGATCACGTTGACGGCAAGATGGACGACAAGTTCGACGATGGGAACATCGGCGCAGCTTCGTTCATTCAGCAAGCCTTTGCCGATGGCGGCGAAGCCAAGATGGACGACGCCAAGGCTGAGACCGAAATCGGCAACATCAGCGGCACAGGCACCACCACCGCTGATGCGATCGTCAATCAGGAAGCGTTCACCCAGAACATCGTTCAGGGTGCCAACATCCAGTTCAACTCAAACGAGATCTCGGTTGTTGGGGACGACGCCACTGACGCGATCCTCTAGCCTAACTACAAGAGCCCGCGCGGGATATCCCGCGCGGGCTTCTCTCGAATAGGAATGAAGCCAGCGGGGATACTCGGATAAAGCGCCAGAAATAAACCGGACCAAGAGAAGTCTGGGGAGGAGGCATGTATGGCTACCGGTGTCACCGAGATCATCCGTCTATTCGCCGGACACTTCCACCTGAACAATGAGGTGGCGCGGATGCGCCAGAGCTATGACGAGTTCATGGCACAGCGCGACCGCGAAGACTTCGACCCAGGCGGGCATCACGCGACACACAAATCGCCAGATCTCGACGAATTCGATACGGCGTCCCGATATGTCGATTCGGAGTCTATAGCGCCAAACTTGATCGACTATGGTCCGGCGTCGGCAGAGCCCTTCCATACAAAAGCGCGTCCGCCGGACATCAATGCCATCCTCGACGAAAGGCCCCACGATTTTACGTCGCCGGGCGCTCCTTTCCTGCTCGCCGCGCCAGATCTCCTGCAGCTCGTAGCGGACGAACCGGCAATCCATGTTTCCTATGACGGCGGCGGGGATCAGTACCTGATCCAGGTCCACCAGCTCAACGTGATGTCGGACAACGACATCACGGTTTCTGAAGGGTGGTCCGTGGACGCCCTCCAGTCATTGCAAATACACGATATCGCCGAAACCCTCGTGGAGTTCCACGACGAGGCCAATGCAGAGCTTCCTCCGGAGTTCGCCAATATCTCTTTCGATACGGCCTCCCTCATAACGTTCGCCGGCGAATACGCCGCCACCTGGGAAGCCACGGGCCTAATCACTAGAAGCGACGTCGCGCCGGGCGTCTATGTAAACGGCGAGCTTCAACCCGAAGACGCCGAGTTGCCGGTATTCCCAGCCGCACTGGATCCAGAAGAGGAGCCGGAAGATTCGCATTCCACGGACGTTCCCGCGCAGATCGTTACGGCCGGTTCCAACCTCGCGGCGAATGTCGCGGGCATCTTCGATATCAATCACGCACTTGGCACACTTGTCGTCGTCGGCGATTACTTTAGGACCGACGCCATCGTTCAGCTCAATCTCTATGTCGATGACGACAACATTAAATACGCTGGCGATGGCATTTTCCAAATCGAGGGCGGCGGCAACGAGGCCTTTAACATTGCGACCTTCCTCGACACGGACCCAGGAGTCCCGAGCTTTGCCGGGAGCAACGTATTCCCCGGGATCGACTGGCATGTCGACGTGCTTGACGGCGACTTGTATGACGTCAGCGTCGTAACACAGCAGAACTGGCTATACGACAGCGACATCTCAGTTCAAGACTCTTACCTGACCAACTATCAGCTCCTGATGGGGGCCAACGAGCAAGGCAACTTCGCCGAGATAATAACCATCGGCGGCGATTATGACCTGGTCGTCGTGCTCGGCGACTACCACGAGATCAACTTCATTTATCAGAAGAACGTCCTGCTCGATCCGGACACACTCAAGGTGCTCGGCTACGACGAATCCTTCCCGGAAGGCGAAAGCCTTACGGATCCCTCGATAACAAGTGGCAAGAACTGGCTTCAGAATGAGGCTTTGATCGAACAATGGGGAACGCAGTCCTATCAGGAGCTGACACCGGCGTGGGAGGCCTTGATTGCCCAACTCGATAACGGTGACACCGAACTGGATATTTTGGCCGGGCTCGGCATTCCGAACTTCGATGATCCTGCGTTCAACATCCTGTTGATTACCGGTGATGTTTACGACGTCAACGCCATCAAGCAGGAAAACGTCGTTGCCGACGCTGATGTCGTCATCCAGACGCTGCCGGCCGCTGCAGCTGACGCCGATCCGACGATGCAGGCGGCCTCCACTGGCGAGAACGCGCTCGGGAATTTCGCCACGATTCTTCACACCGGCCCGGCGGCCGACTACTACATCGGCGGACAGCTTTACGAAGATGAGATGCTCATCCAGACCGAGCTGGTCGCCTCCGACGACGACAGCATAAAAGAGTCGAACCCGGACGCTTTGGCCAACGAGCTCGTCGCCTTTACATCGCCTCCCGACGAAGAGGGTCACGATGAGGACGGCGTGGCGGGCCCCGTTTACGATTCGGGGCATTCGGACGTTCTCGGCAATGTCCTCACCTAGAGAGCCAAGAGGGACATACGTGGGCCATGGCCAATAAGAGCCGAAATTCGCCTCGCAAGGGGGACAAGAACGGTTTTGACGCGGGCGGCGCGTCACCGGTCGACTCTGCGTCGTCCGACGACGAGACGGAGACCGTGAAAGAGGCCGGCGCCGGTAACGGCAAGGGCAACGGTGCGCTCGGCAATATCTTCGACGGCATCAAGTCTCGGGCACGCGTCAATGGTGCCAATGGCGCCAATGGCCACGGCGCAAATGGCGCGAACGGAACCGCACCGATCGGCGGGCGCGTTTCCAGCATGGACTTCAGAGGCGTACTGACGAAGGGCCTGGCCAGCTGTCGGCGCAACCTCGCGACCGTCGCCGTGTTTTCCTTCGTGGTCAACCTGCTTGTACTGGCTATTCCGGTCTATCTGTTCAACATCTCCGATCGCGTTCTCACCAGCCAAAGCATGGACACGCTCGTCATGTTGACGATCGTCGTCGTCGGCGCGATCGGTGCGCACGTCCTCTTGGACTTGGCGCGGCGCACGATCCTCATGCGCGTGGCAGTCGATCTGGAAAGTCATCTAGGCGCGCCGGTCTTGAGCGCGGCTGCCCGGTCCTCCCAAAACGGTTCAAGCCGGGAGTTTCAGATCCTCTCGGAACTCCAGCACTTGCGCAGCTTCATAACCGGACCGGTGCTCCTAACTATGCTCGATATGCCGGTTGTCCCGATCTATCTCATTGTTGTCTTTTTGGTTCATCCCCATCTCGGCTTCATCGTCCTGGGGACCGGCATCGTGTTGTTGATACTGGCCCTCCTGAACCAGAAGTTCACGGCGGTGCACTTCGGTCGCGCCAACGCATTCGGTACGCGGGCCAACTTGCAGGCGGACGCCATGGCGCGGAATGCGCAAGTGATGAACGCCATGGGCATGGTGCCGGAGGGCGTGTCGATCTGGGGCGGCGAGACGGCGGAGTCGCTGAAGTCTCAAGTGTCGGCGCAGGATCGCAATATCTGGTTGACCGCCCTGTCGAAGTTTGTGCGCCTCTGCACGCAAATCGCCATTCTGGGCTGGGGCGCTTACCTGGCGACACAAGGACATTTGACGGGCGGCATGATCATTGCCGCATCGATCGTCGGCAGCCGTGCCCTATCGCCAATCGAAGGCACGATCGAAGGTTGGCGCAATTTCGTGCAGGCGCGCTCCGCCTTTGCAAGGGTGAAGAAACTGCTGCAGTCCTCGCCGCTGAACTTCGACAGGTTGCGCCTGCCGCGTCCCAAGGGCCATCTCATCGTCGATCGCATACTTTACGTGCCGCAGCCCGCGAAGAAGGTCATTCTGAACGGTGTCTCGTTCGAGCTGCAGCCGGGCGAGTCGCTCGGAATTGTCGGCGCGTCCGGAACTGGAAAGTCGACCCTAGGAAAGATGCTCGTCGGATCGATCTTTCCCACCGCCGGCAACGTCCGCCTTGACATGATGGATCTGCGCAACTGGGATCCACGACAACTCGGTGAGAATGTCGGCTATTTACCCCAAGACGTTCAACTCTTCCCCGCGTCCATAAAAGAGAACATCGCCAGAATGCGCAAAGACGCAAGCGACGAATCCATCTTTGACGCCGCAGAAATCGCCGACGTGCACGGCATGGTGTCGGAGTTCGCTCAAGGTTACGAGACCCAGGTGTCGATGGACGGCACTCCACTCTCGGGCGGACAGAAGCAGCGTATCGGGCTCGCGCGTGCGTTCTTCGGCGATCCGCAGCTTGTCGTATTGGACGAGCCAAACTCCAACCTTGATCCGCCGGGCGAGCGTGCCCTTGCCCGCGCCCTGGGGATGGCAAAAGATAAACAGATTACGGTGATTGCAATTACCCAACGGCCGTCACTGCTGAGGAGCGTGGACAAGATCATGATTCTCACGAAGGGAACGGTCCAAGCGCTCGGCGAGCGTAACGATATCATTCCGCTCCTCACGGCGCGCAAAGAGCTTGCGGCGCAAAAAGCGGAAACCAACGGCGGCGAAGCCAATTATCAAGCCGAGGAACTGGACGATCTGAACCGCGACGACGAGTAGGAGTGCTGAGATGACCCAGCTACCGGCGCCCCAGGAATGGCATGCGGGCATTCCCCGCTCGACGCGGACCGCGACGATATTTGGCTTTTTTGTTATGGCCGCGTTCCTGCTTGGCTTTGGGTCGTGGGCCTCTACCGCGCCCATCGCCGGCGCAATCATCGCCGGTGGGTCTTTCGTCGCAACGGGCGAGAACAAGATCATTCAGCATCTGGAAGGCGGCGTCATCAAGGAGATCCGCGTTCGCGAAGGCGATGTCGTCGAGAAGGGAGACGTTCTCATTGATCTCGACGAGAGAGAGCCGCGGACGGAGCTGCGACGTTTGGAATTGCGCAAGGCGCGCGCCGTGGCCCAGGAAGCGCGCCTGATTGCGGAAATGAACGAAAAAGACGATGTGATTGTCCCGCAGGAACTCGTCGCTCAAAACTCCAATCCGGACATCGCGGAAATACTTGAACGCGAGCGCCAAGCGCTCGCCGCGCGGCGCAATGCCGTCAAGACTGAGATCGCGACGCTGATGGAGGGCGTTGACGCTTTGAATCAGCGGGTGGAAGGCGGAAAGGTTCAGCTCACGGCGGTTCGACAGCAGTTGGCTTATGTCGAGGAAGAACTCGAGGGGAAGAAGAGCCTTCTCAAGAAGGGACTGATCCGCAAGCCGGAGGTTCTGTCTCTAGAGCGCGCGAAGGCGAACCTCTCGGGTGAAATCGGCAGGCTCAATGGAGAGATCGGCGACGCACGTGAAAGAATCGCGCGCATTATGGAGCAGGTGGCCGGCGTTCGAAACAATACCGTCAAGGCGGCGGTAGAGGAAATGCATAAAGTCTCCGCTGAACTCAAAGACGTGCGCGAACTCATAAACGCGGCGAAGGCGGTCGTCGAGCGGGTCAGCATCACCGCTCCGGTTAATGGCATTGTTGTGAAGCTTCAATACCACACGCCGGGCGGCGTCATCGAGCCCGGCAAACCGATCATGGAGATTCTTCCGATTCAGGCAGAGTTGCTAATCGAAGCGCAAGTCAAGCCTCGGGACATCGACGTCGTCAAGCGCGGCCAGCACGCCATGATTCGGCTCTCCGCTCTCAATCGGCGCATCACGCCGATGATCCCTGGCGAGGTCGTGTATGTCTCGGCGGACTCGCTCGTGTCAGGAAAGCAGGAGACGCAGCAGACTCCCAGCGATGTCTATATCGCACGCATCAAGCTTGATCTGATCGAGGTGTCGAAACTCCCGGACTTCGCACCAACGCCCGGAATGCCGGTCGAGGTTTACATCAAGACAGCCGACCGGACCTTCCTCGAGTATCTGTTCAAGCCCATCGAAGACAGCATGTCTCGAGCGTTCCGTGAATTGTGAGCAGCGAGGCTTCTCTGTCTAATGAACGAGAGCGCTCGGCCGGTTCTGCAAGGTCGATGCGGTCCGAAACGCAGAGCCGGCCTCTCCCGTTTTGCCGAGAGCCAGAAGAACTTGTGCGAGCCTCATGTAAGCCTCCGCATCCGAAGGCTTGAGCTTTAGGAGCTGACGGTAGGTCTTTGCCGCGTCCGCAAAGCGGCTCTGCGCCTCGAAGGAAAGTCCAAGCCGTAGCCAGGCGTTGCGGGCCTCCGGCTTGATCGCGACCAGTTTTCGAAACATTTGCGTTGCACCGCGATAGTCTGCCTTGCGCATAAGGAGCTGACCGCAGCCATACAGCGCAGCGGGAGATCGAGGGGTCACATCAAGGACCTGACGATAGCCTCGTTCGGCATCGGCGAGCTTGTTCGCCTTATGGAGCTGCATCGTTTTGTGAAGGACACGCAAGACACATCGAGGATCGAGCCTGCCGCCGAGATTCTGATGCCCGGGCGTTGTGATGACGAGGTTGTAAAGCAACACCTCATCCACGCCGAACATGTATTTGTATTCCTCATTGCCGCGCAGAAAATCGTAGATAGCGATGCCGTTTTCGATAGCATGCCGCAGGCTGAAGGCATGGAGGGCTACGCCTGACGGGACCGGACTGCGAACCGTTTCATCGCGCCCAGCCATGAAGAACAGAAACGCCTTCTTCTGGTGGTCGACCAGGGTGGCAAGCGCACCGAGTGGCTTGTCCCCTTGCCACATGACGGGGAGGAATAAGGCGCCGCACTCGAAGCAAGCCCTAAGCATGCTTTGGTTCGCTCGCACGAGTCCGTGCATGCGATCTCCTTTGCGCTGCGCCCACTTGATGCGCCAGAAATTCATGAGGATATCGAGGTCACGCTCGATCGTGTCCGCGTTAGCGATCGTGATGCGGTACTCCTGGCCATCATCGACCTTCCGCAGAAAGCGCCGCATTTTTTGTCGAGTGTTGGAGCCGAGCCCTGTGAGATACGCGTCCCAGGAATCCGGCAGGCTAGTGTAGGGACAAACGAGATTGTTGACGTTGTCCGGCTTGTTGACCGCGGGAATCTCGATCCGGCGAAAATTCTTCGCCGGCAGACTTCGCAAGAGGCGTTCAAGCCTATTGGAGGAGGAGCGGAAAAACTCCAAGGTCAGCGCGGCCCAATTCGCTCGACGGAGAAAGCGGCTGAAGGCAGGAACCGCTTCGCCTTCGCATTCGGGACGCGTGATGAGGCCGGAGTAGTCCGACAACCCCCGGCCGGCCAGCGAAATCTCGTTGTAAAAGCCCCCTCCCGCTTTGCGCATTCTTGTGCGCAACCTCAGCGGAAAGAACGCCACATAGTCGGAAGACCCATCGGGCGCGGCGGCGAGAATGAACCATTGAGACCTGTCACCGTCCAGCCAGTGTGAGATCCAGGTCCAGGACAAGAAGAATTGCGCCTCGGGATCGCTCGCATAGACGGCCTCCCAATTTTCCCTGATATCAAGCAACGCTTGATGCGTATCGATGACGTCAACGCGCATAAGGGTACGCTTTGTAGCATATATCAACTATATCTATCGTACTCTGAAGCTCCTTCTCTGTATAGACAGTTTTGTCGTTAAAAAATGAGGCGCCCCCATTGCCTCGCCCTTGAGCGCCCCCGCGCTATTTCCGGTATCTGACGAATTTATACTTGTGAACAGTCTTCTCTAGGAGCGCTCCGGATGGTATGATTTCCTTGGTGCGCGAGGGACTCTTTGATTTGGAGGGGGACCCGCCCCAGAGCTACTGCCAGTCGAAAGGAACTCGCGCACCACTTGGCGTGACGGCACCGAGCACTTGAGGAGGCCGAGGTGTTGGGGTGGTCTATCTCTGCGGGGCTAACCGCGTGTCATGAGCCGCGTGGGATGAGATATGACGGCTTCATCGCGTGCAGCGAGAGCGATGGACCTTGGGCCGAACGGCTCACCCAACGTCTCGAACGCTACTACGGGCTTCGCCCGTTGATGCAAAGGCAGCACTTCGTCCGAACTCTCGACGAGACTAGAGACTTCGCTCTGTCCGAAGCGACGACGAGCGCGTTGGAGGCTTCGCGATCTCTCATCGTTATTTGCTCTCCCGCGGCGGCAAAAAGCCATCGCGTGAATGAAGAGATCCGGGCTTTCAAGTCTCGCCATCCGAACCGGCCGGTCTTTCCTTTGATTATCGATGGCAAGCCCGGCGATGAAGATGGCGAGTGCTTCCCACCGTTGCTCAGATTCGAGCTGGATGCCGACGGCCGCATTACGAAAGGACCTAACGACGTCGAATCGACCGATGCCCGTCAGGGAGCGTACGATCATGATCGTGCGGCTGCGAGGATTGCATCCGATCTGCTGGGTTTATCCTCGGACCAAAGGACCGAGAGGCTGCCGCGCCGAACCATGCCCATATTGAATCGCCGCCTTGGGCCCTTGATGAACCTCTGCATCGTTTTCGGCTTGGCAACCATCGTCATTTGGAATGGCCTGACGACCAACGAAGCGTTTCTCGATCGAACTCTGCACCTCGTCAATTCCAACCTGAGTGGGACGGCGCGGAAGGCGATCGCCTACGGCACGCCGCAAAGCACCGTCGTCAGGGTCCTCGAGCATGGTGAGTCATTGCTCTCCGACGTCGTGAAGCGTGGCCCTCTGACGGCAGAGGCTGAGTATCGACGGGCGACCGTACTGCTTCAGTTCGCCCGCGCTTATATGGAGCTTGGAGACACTGAAAGGGCGCTGGCGCGCGCCGATGATGCGAGGCACCTCTTGCTGATGTTGCGCAGCAAGGAGCCGAACGACGCCGACTTCAAGCGCCGTCTGGGAGTCGCGGAAGAGGATCTGGGGAAGATCCGAGCAGAGCGGGAGGTCCCGGCTGACGTCCGCTAGGCTCGGCCGTCACTCTCTAAGGTGCGGAACGAGACTGGGAGAAGATAACTCTCCCAGGTCGCCCCCATTTGGGTACGCAAAGTATAAATCTAGACTTCATGGATGAAAAATAAAAGGAAGCCCCGTACGGGGGCGACGGGGCTTCCTCAATTCCCATGGGTCGTGATGGGAGGGAAACCATCACAGAGCACATTATACCACTTTTACTTTAAATTAGAAGAGATTTTCCAGTAATCAGCCCGGCACCCTGCGAGAGCTACAAGTACCGTCTTCGCGACCCAGGCTTCAGTCTTGAGGCCACTGCTCCAGCCACCGCCGCTAGCTTGTCCGGCAGACACTTTGGAGCACATTCGGAAGACAATGAGAATTGGTTGCGGGGGCCCGAAGCCACCTATACCGAACACGTCTGCACTACGTACGAAATTGACAGAAATGGTCAAATCTGGGACCCGCAGGGTTGTCGGCCGTGGTTTAGAGCGGACATTCCCCTCGCAATAACGAACTGACGGTGGGCGGCAACAATCTGTCGAGCACGGAGGGCGGGGTGGTTTTGCCGTGGGACATATCCATTCCGACATTTTCTAGTTTTCCTTTCCTTCAATGGGGAACGAAAAAGGAAAATGTCGGAATGAGCCTTGATGTGGCTTAGCGCGTCGTGGGACTCTTAATCAGCGGGTCCACGGTTCGAGTCCGTGTGCGCCCACATATCCCGCTTCCACCACGCCGCCTGTGGCCGCGACACGGCCAAAATGGCAAAATACGGTCGGCGTCTGAGTGCCCCGGGGCGCTCGCTGCATCGAAGGCAGCCAGCCACTCGCTATTGGAGAAATTCTGATGCCTAGAGCTACGAGGATCGTTGTCCTGACCGCCGCCATTCTACTCGGCTCTGGATCTGTGGCGCTGGCCGAGGAAGCCGGGGAGGGCGAGTTCGGCGGCGAATGCGTCATGGGCCTCGCGCTCGGCAAGGACATTCAGACCGATTGCTCGGTGAGCACCGTCTATAAGGGCAAGACCTATTGCTTCGGCAATGAGACGGCGCGGACGCTGTTCCTCAAACGTCCCGACGATTTCCTGCTCCAGGCGCACATCTACTATTCCAGCAAGCAGGACGCCGAACAGGAGTAGGGGGACTGTTTTCTCTTACGAGCCCTTGGGCGGCGTGTGGGCTTCGACCACTTCACCCTCGGTATCGACGATCACCACGTCGAGATTGTTCTCCTCGCCCTTGGCGAAGGTGAAGCGGAAGTTCGGGTTGGTCGAGATCGAGAAGGTGGTGTCGAGCGTGAACACCAGCTCGCCGTCGCGCTTCACCGTGACCTCTTTCACGTAATGCGCCGGGATGAACTTCGCGGTGTTGATGTCGAGCTGCATGCCGTTGTGGTTCGGGTGCTTGATCATCACCTGCGCCGACCAGATCGGATTTGAATCCACGGCGGGCTCGAAGGTGCGAACGAGCGTCTTCCCCATGTCCGCCGTGTCGGCTTCCGGGTCCTTCGCCTGCATCGCAGCGCAACCGCCGGCCGCGGCCAAGAACTTGGTGGCCATATGCAAGCTGCCGTCCTCGGTCTCCAGGACCGCACGGACATGGGAGAAATTGTCGATCCGCACGCGGGTGGAGAAACTGCGCTCTCCAACGCTACCGGCCGCCGGTCCGAAGTTCAGCGTGGCGACCTTCGGGTCCGGATTGTTGTCGATGAACAGCGTCAGCGACTTGGGCTGTCCTTTCACCCAGGGCGGTATGCGCACGGTCAAGGGAACCAGCGCCGCATCCTCGACCTTCTGCGGAGTCTCGAGCACCACCATGTCATCCTCTCGGATGTAGCGGTCGCCGAAGGCCTGCTCCTTGAGGATGGGCCAAATCTTCTCCTCGGCGGAAGCGCCGGGGACGGCCAGAACGACCAGCGAGAGACCAAGCGCCGCCGCGCCGCAGGCGCGGGCTAAGCTCTTGAAGGAATAGGGCATGTGCCGTGCTCCTGAGGGATGAATTTGCAGGGAGTATATCATTCCCACTCCAATTCCGCGAATGCCGCGGTGACGTTGCGGACATGATACTGGTCGAACAGCTTCCAGGCCTCCTTTTCCGAGAATCCGGCGGTTTTCGTCGCCTCCGCCAAGGTCTTGCCTTCGGCGATCTGACGGCGCACGTCGGCCGCGATGGCGGCCAGATAGCGCTGCTCGGGCTCTAGCGCTTCCGGCAGCTCCATGGTCTTCGGCCCATGTCCGGGCACCACGCGGGCGGCCTTGCGGTTGCCCATCTCCTCGAGCAGGGCAAGCCAGCCCTTAATCGAGCCGTCGATGGTGGGCACATGCACCGAGAACAGGAGATCGCCGAGAAACAGCGTATCGGTCTTGGTGTCGGTGACGATCAGATCGTTGTCGGTATGGGCCGTGGCCTGCGGTTCGAGCAGCAACTCGCGGTCCCCGAGATCGAGGGTGGTCGGCTCTTTGATGCCAAGCGTCGGGAGGATGATTTCGCTGCCAGCGAAGGCCTCGTCTCCGAGCATCTGCTTGTTCGCGGTGAGATAGCTGTCCGCGCGGGTGCCGAGCGCTCTGGCGAGCTTGTAGTGCCCGACGAAAATGGGGTCGTCCTGCTTGAAGGCCGCATTCCCGAGCACGTGGTCGGGATGCATATGCGTGTTGATCACATATTTGATCGGCTTGTTGGTCACCGCGCGAATGGCCTCGCGCAGATCCTCGCCCATCACTGCACTGCCCGAGGTGTCGATCACGGCGACGGCCTCGCTTCCCACCACGAAGCTGGCATTGGCCATGTCCCCGCGATTTTCCGGCGACTGAACCTCGTAGCGCCCCTGATGCACGAAGACCCCTGGGGCCACTTCCGTTACTTCGGCCGCCGCGGCATGCGCCGGCGCGTAGCGGAGCAGGGGAGTGGCGGCGAGCGCCAGCCCTGCCCTGAGGACCGTCTGTCGCGATATGAGGCGTGGCGTGCACATGACTGTCAGCCTGACGTAATACTTGTAAGGCCGTGAAAGAAGGCCAGGAAACTCATTTTCACCTCGCGCGTTACTCCCCCAACCCGGCCGCCGTGAGGCTGGGAGCCGGTAAAATTTGGAGGGACTGAGAAATGCGTATCATTCTGACCGTTGCCGCCATCGCCGCATCCGTCGCGCTCGGCGGCTGTTTTCATCACCATCAATCCTACGCGGTCGAGACCCTGCCGCCTCCCGCCCCGCCCCTGAAGTAGAAGATAAAGACGTGGACCGCAGAGGGCCGGCTTAAGCCGGCCCTTCTTGTTTGGGTTGCGTTCGTATAGGTTACGCGAGCGCCAAAGGGAGGGAACCTGCATGCGACTTATTCTTATTCTTATCGTGATTGTTGCCATTTTCGCGGTGGTCCAGAGCAAGCGGCACAACTGTGAGTTCGGCGACGACGGATGGTTTGACTGCGTCGTGGGCAAGACCGCTGACGAATTCTCGTCAAAAACGCCTGAGACGTCGCCGGCAACCCCGGCGGCGGAGGCCCCCGCAACCGAGACACCGGCGCCGGAGACTCCTCAATAGGCGTCGTCGGACGCATGACGGCGACCAGCCTTGGCGAGCGGTAACCTTGCGGTGATTTGGGTGGACAGCGCCCATTTCCGGCGTTGATTGGGGGTATGATCCGCCGGCCATATGCGTTTATCTGGCCTTGCGCTTTTCGCGCGGCCCGGAGTGAACGCTCCAAGACGATGCCCTCAAGAGGATCAAGCGCGGGACGATGACCGCATCGAAGGATCAGGCCGGCCGCGCCACCGCTGCCTTGGCGGACCTGTTGCGCCCCGGCGCCGATCTCGGCGCTGTAGCCGGCATCATCCAGCAAGCCATGGACGACGCGAGCAAGACGTCGGCCGAGGAGCGCGCCGCGCGGCTCCTCTCCGCCTCGCCGGCGGTCATCTACAGCTTCAAGGCGCGTGACGACTTTGCGCCGACCTTCGTCAGCGACAATCTCGAGCGCCTGTTTGGCTGCGCGCCCTCGGAATACCTGGGCAACCCCGATTTCTGGCGGGAGCACGTTCACCCGGACGATCTGGCTCGGGTCGAAGCCGAGATCGCGAATCTCTTCGATATCGGCCACCAAGCCCTCGAATACCGTTTTCGCCGTAAGGACGGCTCTTATTGCTGGGTGAACGACGAGCAGCACGTTGTTCGGGACGCCGAAGGCGCACCGCTCGAAGTCGTGGGCTCGTGGAGCGACATCAGCGCACGCAAAGCCGCCGAGGAAGGGGAGGATGCCGCCCGCGCCCGGCTTGCCATGCTTCTGGAGACGGCGCCGTCGGTCATCTATAGCTTCAAGGCCCGCGACGACTACGCGCCGACCTTCATCAGCGAGAACATCAAGCGGCTGCTCGGTTACTGTCCGGAGAAATATCTGGAGCATGCCGATTTTTGGCGCTCACACGTGCATCCCGAAGACCTCGCCACCGTGGAGGCCCAGCAGGGCAACCTGTTCGAGAAGGGACGCCACGTCACCGAATACCGTTTCCGTAAGCGCAACGGCACCTATATCTGGGTCAGCGACGACCAGTATCTCCTGCGCGACGAGAAGGGAAACCCGGCCGAGATCGTCGGCTCTTGGAGCAATATCAGCGCGCGGAAAGAGGCCGAGCAGGCCGAAAGCCAAGCGCGGGCGCGCTTCGATCTGATGCTGCATAGCGCGCCGGCCGTGGTCTACAGCTTCGGCGCGACCGGCGACTTCACGCCCAGCTTCGTCAGCGAAAACATCAAGCGCGTGCTGGGCTACACGCCCGACGATTACCTGACGAAGCCGGATTTCTGGCGCTCCCACGTTCACCCCGAAGATTTGGAAGAGGTCGAGGCCGGGCAAGCACAACTCTTCGACACCGGTCACCGCGTCTCCGAATACCGCTTCCGCAAGGCGGATGGCATTTATTGCTGGGTTAGTGACGAGCAGACCCTGGTCAAGGATCAGCAGGGCCATCCGCTCGAAGTGATCGGTACCTGGAGCGAGGTGACCGCGCGCAAGACCGCCGAGCAGGCTGTCCTTCAGCAGAGCGAGCAGCGGCTTACCGACGCGATCGAGACGATCTCGGAAGGGTTCTCGCTCTATGACGCCGAGGATCGCCTCGTTCTCGGCAACCAGAAATATGCCGAGCTGTTCGACGTGGGCGAGGGACCTCCGCCGCTAGGCTCCACCTATGAGGAAATCCTGCGCAAGGCGGTCACGTATGGGGTTATCGGCGATGCGCGCGGGCGCGAGGAAGGCTGGATCCGCCAGCGCCTGGAAGAGCACCGCAATCCTGGCGAGCCGGTCCTGCAACGCCGCGCCGACGGCCGTTGGATTCAGATCAGCGAACGCCGTACCGAGACCGGCGGCACCGTCGCGGTCTATAGCGACCTCACCGAGGTGAAGGAAAGCGAACAGCGCGCGGCGGCTGCAAATCAGCTCATTCTTCAAAGCCTGCGCTACGCCAGCCGGATCCAATCCGCCGTCCTGCCCGCGCGCCAGGAACTGGAAGCCGTGGCCGCCGATCACTTCCTCATCTGGGAACCGCGCGACATCGTGGGCGGCGATTTCTTCTGGTTCCAGCCGATCCGCGACGGCTATGCGGTCATGGTCGGCGACTGTACCGGGCATGGCGTGCCGGGCGCCTTCATGACGCTCATCGCCTGGGGACTGCTCGACCGGATGCTTCGCAGCGCGCCGAGCGACAAGCCGAGCGAGGTTCTGACCGGTCTGCACCAGGGCGTGCGGAGCTTGCTCGGCCAGGACGCCCAACAAGGCGAAACCGATGACGGACTCGAGGCCGGCATCTGCTTCATCAATCCCAAAGAACAATCCATGACCTTCGCCGGCGCACGCTTCTCGCTATGGCGGGCCAACCAGGAGGGCGTCATCGAGATCAAGGGCGATCGTAAGGGCCTGGGCTATCGGCGCTTCGCCCACAAGACACAATTCAGGGACTACACGTTTCCCTATGACGACCAGGACTCGTTCTATCTCACCACCGACGGACTTATCGATCAGATCGGCGGACCGCGGGGCCGTTCGTTTGGCAAGCGCCGCTTTCAGGATCTCTTGCACAAACTCCGTGATGCGCCCATGAGGGAGCAGGAACTGTCGTTGCGCGAAGCCTTCGAGCAGTACCAGGGTGACGAACGCCGCCGTGACGATCTCACCGTCTTGGGCTTCATTCCGCATTCCTAGGAGGATCCGATGCTCGCCGGCCAACTGATGGATCTGCGGTCGATGCTGCATAAGCAAGGCGTGATCTTCGCCTATAGCGGCTATGTGACCGAACCCGTGCTCAGCGGCGTAGGCGAGGCGTTGAAGCAGAAGCTCACGATCGACGACGCCGACACCAAGACGCTGCGCAGTGTGTTTGCCATTTTCGTCGAGCAAATGCAGAACATCATCCGCTACTCCGCCGAGATGCAGCTTGCGCCGCCGCCGCCCGCGTCCGATGCAGGCGCACTCAAGGAGATCCGCTACGGAATCCTAACCATCGGCAGGGAAGGGGTGGATTACATCGTGTGTGCCGGCAATCTCGTACGCCAGACCGACGTTCAGCGCCTTCGTGAGCGGCTTAGCAGAATCAGAGACATGAACAAGGACGAGCTCAAGGCCCTTTATAAAGAGAAGCTGAGGGCCGATCCCGAGGAGGGCAGCAAGGGCGCCGGCCTCGGCTTCATGGAAATCGCCCGGCGCGCCACCCAGCCCATCGAGTTCGATTTTGTCGAGGTCGATGCCGACTATACGTTTTTCGCGCTTAAAGCGACCATCTGAAGGGCTGAGTGATGCGAGATAAACTGGATATTGAGGCGACTTCGCGCACGCCGGCCGTGGTCTTCGATTTCGCCGGCAACCACCTGAAAATTTCCGGCGAGTCCTATCCCGAGGATGTGACCGAGTTCTACCGCCCAGTTTTCGAAGCGCTCGATGAGTATCTCGGCGGGCTCGGCCAGGGCAGCTGCCGCTTCGACTTCGAGCTCATCTATCTCAACAGCTCGAGCGCCAAGGCCGTGATGATGCTCATGGACAAGCTCGAAGCTGCGGCGGCGAACGGCGCCTCCGTCGACATCCACTGGCTCTACGACAAAGAAGACGACACCATGCAGGAACTCGGCGAGGAGTTTGGCGAGGACCTCGAATCCGCCAAGTTCCATCTTGAGAAGATGTCCGTCTAATGTCGTCCGACGACCTCTTCGGTGCCGAGGAGCGGGCGCTCGCGGCGGCGCAGGAACTCATTGACAGCGGCCGCTTCGCCGATCTTGCGGACGGCAAGCGCTATGAGGCTCTGGTCAAAGACTACCAGAAGCTGCTGCGGGCCACGCGCCGGCTGATGCGCTTGAGCGATCGCAACGAGGAGCAGCTCAACGCGCTGACCAAAGAACAGCGTCAAGCCAACGAGGTGATTGCCCAGAAGAATAAGGCGCTCGATGCGCTCGCCACCAAGCTGTCGAAATATCTCTCGCCGCAAATCTATCATTCGATCTTCACCGGCGCCCAGAACGTGGAGATCGCTTCGAGCCGGAAGAAGCTGACGATCTTCTTCTCCGACGTGGTGAATTTCACCGAGACTACGGACAAGATGGAGTCCGAGGACCTCACCAACCTGCTTAACCGCTATCTCACCGAGATGACCAACATCGCGCTGGAGCATGGTGCGACCATCGACAAATATATCGGCGACGCCATCATGGTGTTCTTCGGCGATCCCGAGTCCAAGGGGGTCAAGGAAGACGCCCGTGCGTGCGTGCGCATGGCCATCGCCATGCTGAAGCGTCTTGCCGAGCTGCATACGGAATGGCTGGAGCTTGGCGCCGAGCAGCCATTCCATCTGCGGATCGGCATCAACACCGCCTACGTGACGGTGGGGAATTTCGGCAGCGACGACCGTATGGACTACACCATCATCGGCAGCGGTGTGAACGCCACGGCGCGGCTCGAGTCCTTTGCCGAGACCGACGGCATTCTCATCGGCCACGAGACCTATGCGCTGGTGAAGGACGAGGTGAACGCGGAGGAGCAGGAGCCGATCAAGGTCAAGGGCTTTGCCGAACCGCTCCGCTGCTACAAGGTTCTCGGCCTCTACGATGACTTGGTCGCTAAGGGGTCCGTCATCCGCGAGGAGCAGGACGGCTTCAAGCTTTTGCTCGATCTGAACAAGCACGACCGTGCCGAGGCCATCGCGGCCCTTCAGGCCATCGTGGACCGTCTAAAGGAATAGCGGGTTAGGTCCCATGGCGCTCGGGCGGGGCGTCGTCGTTTGCGGGAAGCCTGCGTGTGCTTTCCCGCAAGGCGTCCTTCAGCGAGGTCGGCCGGTGGTACTTCCCCAACAGATCCTGGAATGCCTCATCCGCCAGCGACTGCACGCTGCGGCCGCAGTCGAGCGCCAGCATTTCGAGCGCCTGCAAGATCTCCGGTGCGAAACCGATGATCTTGCGGCGCGGGCGCGCTTTATAGGACGGAAGCGTCATGAGCCAATCAGTCCTCAGCATCTCATCTCGTTCCAAACATAGCTGATTCGCCTCCGCTCTGATCGACTCCGCGGAACTTATTGGAACTTTGGCGATTTAACGTCGCACGTCTCGCAACGCCGATCGACGCGCGAGAGCGAGCCGAGAATCATGAGAAACGCCGAAAGGACAACTACAATGGGCTTGTTCAGCAAAGACATAAAATCGATGGAGGATCTGTTCATTCACACCCTCCAGGACGTTTACTACGCCGAAAATCAGATCGTGAAGGCGCTGCCGAAGATGATCGAGAAGGCCACGAACCGAGAGCTCAGCGCCGGGTTGCGGAGCCATCTGAAGGAAACCGAAGGGCAGGTAAAACGCCTTGAACGCGTGTTCGAAAGTCTGGGCAAGGAACCCAAGGGCGTGGACTGCCCGGCTATCGACGGCCTGATCAAGGAGGCCGACGAAGTCGCCGGCGAGGTGGATGACAGCAAGGTTCTCGATGCCGCCATCCTCGGCAGTGCGCAGGCTGTCGAGCATTACGAAATGTCGCGTTACGGCACGTTGATCGCCTGGGCCAAAGAACTCGGCCACGACAACGTCGTGAGCCTGCTCAACGCCAACCTCAAGGAAGAGAAGGCGGCCGACAAGAAGCTGACCACCCTGGCCGAGGGCAAGGTGAACCGCCGGGCATCTGGCAAGACCGCCGCCAAACGATCGACTGGCCGGCGTACGCCGTCGTCATCGCGTGCGAAGAAGAAGGTGCCGCTCAAGCGGGCCGCCGCGAGAAGCGGCACGACCAAGCGCAAGACCGGGTCAGCGAAACGCAAGACGGCGCGGAAATAGACTGCTCGGAAATAGACTGGATGGATCGTATCGGCAGGCCGGGGCCTCGCGGCTCCGGCCGTCTCTTGCCTAAGAGGCTCGGGCTTCGGCGATGTAATGGGCGCGAAACGCCCGTGCGACCGGCCCCGGGACGCCGTCCCCGATTGCGTGCCCGTCGATTTCAATCACGGGGAGCACGAAAGCGGAGGCCGCGGTGAGGAAGGCCTCGCGCGCCTGGATGGCTTCCGCCACGGTGAACGGGCGCTCCTCCACGCGCAAGCCCTCTTCCTTGGCCAGCCGGAGAATGGCCCGGCGTGTCACCCCCGGAAGAATATGAGCCCCGAGCGGCTGCGTGCGGAGCACGCCGTCGGCGTCGAGGATGAAGGCCGACGACGAGGTGCCTTCCGTCACGAAGCCATCCTCCACCATCCACGCCTCATAAGCGCCCTGGCGCTTCGCCGCCTGCTTGCCCATGGCTTGCCCCAGCATGGAGGTCGACTTGACGTCGCGGCGCTTCCAGCGAATATCGGGGATGGTGACGACCTTGATCCCTGTCTCGGCATAAGGGTTGTCGAGCAGGGGCCGGCTTTGGGTGAAAGCAACGACGGTCGGCAGGGCGGGCTCGGGATAGGCGAAGTCGCGCTCCGCCGGGCCGCGGCTGATCTGCAGATAGACGATGCCTTCGCCGACCTTGTTCTCGGCGATCAGCGCTTCGTGCAGCTCGCGCAGTCCCTCATGCGGGATCGGTAGCGAAAGCTCGATCTCCTTGAGCGATCGGTCGAGGCGGGCCAGATGCGCGTCGAAATCCACGAGCCGCCCGTCCAGCACCGCCGTGACCTCGTAGACGGCGTCGCCAAACAGAAAGCCCCGGTCGAAGACGGAAATCTTCGCCTCTTCTTCTGGCTGATAGGCGCCGTTCACGTAGACGATGCGGGACATGGGCTGCCGGACGGCTGAGAGAATGCGCTTGCCTAGCGTTCGCTGGGTCCGAAGGCAAGCTGGCCGAGCGCCGCGGATTCTTGCCCAAGCTCACGCCACATGCTCAACTCTCACACGAGTAAGAACTGATTCCTCAAGTGGGTCAGGAAATTAAGGGGGGCAGAAATGACATCAGCAAGCCTTTTGATCGTGCTCTTCGTTGGAACCGTCGTGGGAGCGGTGACCGGCCTGGTGGTTGGTGGCAGCTTCGGCGCCGTTTATCTGGCGGTTCTCGCCGGCTTCCTTGGCGCCGTCGCCGGGGTCATCATCCGCAATCTCATTATTTCCAAAGGGGCAGGGGTCGGACCCGATGACTCCAAGACGCCCGCGTTGGTGGCGATCTACGCCATCATTGCTTCGCTGGCCGGCAGCCTCGCGGCGAAGGAGGTCCTCGATGTCAGCGAGCTCACCGCCCCGGTCGGCGTCGGCGCTTTGGCAGGATTGTTCTCGGCGGTGCTGCTGTCGATGCTGATGATCACCTACCACACAAATCCGGGCGAGCCGCCGAAGCTCCGCGCGACGCACTGATCACGAAGCGCAGGCCGGTTTGATCCGCAAGCCGGCCTCCTCGATGAGGGCGAGGTCGTCGTCTACATCGTTGTTGGCCGTGGTCAGCAGCTTGTCGCCGTAGAAGATGGAATTGGCGCCCGCGAGGAAGCACAGGATCTGCGCCTCGCGAGTCAGCGCCGAGCGGCCGGCCGACAGCCGCACAAAGGACGTCGGCATCAGGATGCGTGCGGTCGCCACCATGCGCACCAGGTCGAGCGGCTCGACCGGGGGCTGCTCCTCGAGCGGCGTGCCAGGCACGGGGACCAGAGCGTTGATGGGCACGCTTTCGGGGTGCGGGTCGAGCGTGGCCAGCTCTTGCAGGAGGCGCGCCCGATCCTCGATGGTCTCGCCCATACCGATAATGCCGCCGCAGCAGACTTGCAGGCCCGCGCCGCGCACATGGGCCAGCGTCTCCAACCGGTCCTCGTAAGTCCTTGTGGTGATGATCTCCCGGTAGAACTCGGGCGATGTATCGAGATTATGGTTGTAGGCGGTGAGTCCAGCCTCGGCGAGCCGCTTGGCTTGGGCCTCGGTCAGCATGCCGAGCGTGACGCACGCCTCCATGTCGAGGTCGCGGACGCCGCGCACCATGTCGAGGACGCTGTCGAAGGCCGGTCCGTCTTTCACCGAGCGCCACGCGGCGCCCATGCAGAAGCGGGTCGCGCCGGCCTCCTTGGCGAGGCGCGCCTTGGACAACACGTCCTCCACGTCCAGCAGGGCCTCGCGCTCTAATCCGGTCTTCTTGGTGTAGTGGGCCGATTGCGGACAGTACTTGCAGTCCTCCGGGCAGGCCCCGGTCTTGATGGAGAGCAGGCTGGCGAGCTGCACTTGCCCGTCCGCATGATACTGTTGGTGCACCGCCCGCGCCTCGTCCAGAAGGTCGAGCAGAGGCGCCTTGAGCAAGCACACGATCTCGATGGTCTGCCAGTCGTGGCGGGTGCCGGCATGGCCATCCTGCTCACGCCGGCTCTCCGTGCGGGAGGCTTGGCGGTTGATAGGATTCAAGCTTTCCAAGGTTTCTGACACGGCGTTCCAAGCGATTGATTGCTGGGGATCAGGCCCTTCGCTAATACAGGATCATGGTTGGAAGCGAAAGCCGGTACCAGGCCTTTCTCGCGTCGCTGGGCCAGGAGCGTCTGCGCCGGGAGTTGACCGGGGTGCAGACGTGCGATGCGCGCCTCTTGGAAGCGGGCGGGCGGACTTACGTCAATTTCGCCAGCAACGACTATCTGGCTTTGCGTTTTCACGAGGCGCTTGTGGCCCGCGCGCGGGAGTGGGCGGAGGTCCACGGCGTGGGCTCCGGCGCCTCGCGCCTGGTGACCGGCAATCTCGATCTCTTCGCTCCCATCGAGGCGAAGGTCGCAGCGCTCAAGGGTAAGCCTGCGGCGCTGGTGATGGCCTCGGGCTTCCAGGCAAACGCTTCGATCTTGCAGGCGCTGTTCGATCGAAGCGTGCTCGGCGCCGAACCGCTCGTCTTCGCCGACCGCTTGAACCACGCCAGCATGCATTTCGGCTGCAAGGCGGCCGGCGTCCGTCAGATCAGATACCGGCACGGCGACGCCGGCCATCTCGCCGAGCTTTTGACTCAGTATCAATCGGATAGCAGCCCGAAATTCATCCTCACCGAGAGCGTGTTCTCCATGGATGGCGACGTCGCGCCGGTGCCTGAGATTGCGCGGTTCGCCCGCGCTCACGACGCGATGCTGATCGTGGACGATGCGCACGCCACCGGTATTCTGGGTGAGGGGGGCTGCGGTCTCTCCGGGGGGGCCGACATCGTGATCGGCACCTTCTCCAAAGCGCTCGGCAGTTTCGGCGCCTACGTCGCGTGCTCGGAAGGCATACGCGACTATCTCGTCAACCGCTGCAGCGGGTTTATCTATTCGACGGCATTGCCGCCGCCGGTGCTGGGCGCCATCGACGCAGCACTCGATCTCGTACCGGGCCTCGAGGGCGCGCGCGCCCATGTTGCCGGTCTCGCCGCGCGCTTCCGCGAGGAGGCAAGGGCGCTCGGCTACGACACGGCGGCGTCCTCCACGCAGATCGTCCCGGTGCTCGCCGGCACGGCGGAGGCAGCGCTTGAATTGAGCGCCAGGCTCCGCGAGGCGGGGTTCTGGGCGACGGCCATCAGGCCCCCGACCGTGCCGCAAGGGAGCGCCCGCGTGCGCCTTGCCTTCACCGCCGCGCACACTGAAGCCGATATTGACGGCCTGTGCGTGGCGCTCGCACACGGCGCACACTCCGCGTCCAAGGCCGTGTCGGCCTGATGCATTTCGTTTTCGTCCATGGCTGGGGTTTCAACCCCTGCGTCTGGGCCGACATGGCCGTGCACCTCCCGGATTCCGCGATCACCTGGGTCGATCTCGGCTTCGTCGCGGGCGGCCCCGCCGGCCGCACAGAGTGGCCGGACGATGCCATCGCCGTCGGCCATTCGCTCGGCCTGTTGTGGCTTCTGAAAGAGGGGAAGGGCGGGTTCAAGGGCCTCGTCTCGATCCAGGGGTTCGACCGGTTCTGCCCTCACGTGCCGGAAGCCCGCGTCGCCGCCCTCAAGCGGGGGCTTGGCCGCGACCCTGGCGGCACCATGGCCGCGTTCTGGCGCTCTTGCGGCGCTCCGGATTTCGCGTCCGCAGAGGCGCTGAATGTCGCACGGCTCGATGAAGGCCTCGATTGGCTGATGCATTGGGATGCGGAGGCCGCTAAGAAAAGGCTGCAATGTCCGATCCTTACCCTCGCAGCCCGAGACGACGTGATCGTTCCTCCCGCCATGTCCGAAGCTGTATGGGGAGCGGAGAAGATCGTCTGGTCGCCCGATGGCGGCCATGTCCTGCCTTTGAGGCACCCCGAGTGGTGCGCCCGTCATGTCCTTGAATTCGCCAATTCTGTCTCGTCGTAGCGCCGAGATCGCAGCGCGCTTCGGTGCGCAAGCGGCCAGCTACGAGGACCATGCCGGCCTGCAGCAGGCTGTGGCGCGGAGACTGGCGGCGTTGCTGCCGGACCTGCGGGCGCCGCGGGTGCTGGAGCTCGGCTGCGGCACGGGGCTCCTCAGCCGGCATCTCGTCGCGCGCTATCCGGACGGCCAATTCGTGCTCACCGATGCGGCGCCGGCCATGATCGGCGAGTGCCGCCGCAACCTCGCACGAGCCCCCGCACGTGTGACCTACGAAGTCATGGATGCGGACGCGGCAGGCGGCCATGACGATCTCGATCTGATCGTCACAAGCATGACGCTCCATTGGCTGAGAGATCCTGTCGCCAGCCTCGAACGCTTGCGCACACGTCTCGCGCTGGGCGGCGTCCTTCTCTTCGCTACGCTCGGTCCGGACAGCTTCGCGGAATGGCGGACCGTGTTGGCCACGGAGTGCCTCCCGAGCGGCATCCCCGATCTCCCCGCGAGTCCCGGTGTGGTCGAGGAGGAGCATCTAACGCCCGATAACGATTCGCTTTCCTTCCTGCGCAGGATGAAAGCGGTCGGCGGCCTGACGCCGCGGGAGGGCTATGCGCCGCTTTCCGCCGGTGCGCTGCGCCGGGTGATCCGCGCCACGAATGAACGCTTCGGCGGGCGCGTCACCTGGCACATCGTTTACGGGCGGCTAGAGCGCACCTGAGGCGAGCTGATCGAGGCCTTCGATCATTCCCGCATAGGCGCGGGAGAGTTCCTCGTCGGTGATGCAATAGGGCGGCATCAGATAGACCGCCGATCCGATCGGCCTGATGTTGAAGCCGTGGGCCAGATACCAGGCCCTGAGCTTGCGGCTTGCCTCGGATTGGTATTGCCCGCCTTCTTGAACGTCGAAAGCCAGCACGTCACCGAGCACGCGCGCCTTCGATACGTCCGCGCGCGCCGCCAGCACGTCGAGCATGGACCGATGCCGCGCATTGATCTCTCCGATCCGCGCCATGGTCTGCTCTTCTTCATAAAGCCCCAGCGCGGTGAGCGCGACGGTGCAGGCCAGCGGATTGGCGGTGAACGAGTGGCCGTGCGGCAGTGCCCGGTCGAAGTTGTGCCCGAGGAACATGTCGAACAGCCGGTCTCGCGCCACCGTGGCCGCGAGCGGCATGTAACCGCCGGTGAGCCCTTTGGAGAGGCACACCAGGTCCGGCACCACGCCGGCCTGCTCCAGCGCGAACAGCGTTCCGGTGCGCCCGAACCCGGTTGCCACCTCATCGAAAATGACAATGATTCCAGCATTTTGCGCCGTCTCGACGAGACGCTTGAGAAAGCCCGGTCGGCAAAAGCGGATGCCCGCCGAGCCCTGCATCATGGGCTCGATGATCAGCGCCGCGACGGCCTGCTTGTGATCTGCAAGAAGCGCTTCGAACGCCGATAAGGCGCCCGCCTCCCGCTCGTCCGCCGCGTCGTCGCCCTCGAACGTGGCCGGGAAGGGCAGCACCCGGACCCGGCACATCAGGTCCTTGAAGGCCCCGAACATTTGCGAGCCGCGCCCGACCGACATGGCGCCCAACGTGTCGCCATGATAGCCGCCGTCGAAGGCGACGAGGAGGCGCCGGCGGGGTTCGCCGCGATTGATCCAAGACTGATAGGCGATTTTGATCGCCACCTCGACTGACGTCGAGCCGTCGTCGGAGAAGAACACGCGATTGAGGTCGCCGGGCAGAAGGCCGGCGAGCATCTCGGCGAGGTCGACCGCGGGCTCATGGGTGAAGCCCGCGAACATCACGTGCTCCATTTGCGCCGCCTGACGCGCAAGCGCAGCGTTGATTTTGGGATGGGCGTGACCATGGGTGCAGGTCCACCACGAGGAGATCAGATCGAGAATCTCCCGACCCTCCGCATCGAACAGCGATGCCCCCTTGGCCCGCGTGATGACGGTCGGCTCCACCTCCGTCCCGTGCTGGGTGTAGGGGTGCCAGACATAGCGCTTGTCGCGCGCGATCACGTCGGACGCGGACAAGTTCTTCTTTCGGGTCGCGTCGTCGTTCACGGTCTCACCGTTGCAAGCTTCAGGAGATCGAGCTCGGGTTCGATGGCTTTGAGCGCCGCGCGGTCGACGGTCTCGAGCCAGGGAATCTCGGCGATAACTTCGATTTGTCCGTAGCGCTCGATTGCGGCGCGGTTGTGCGGCGTCTCTGGACCGGTGATGACGACACCCGCGAGCGGCAGGCCGCGCCGCCTAATCGCTTCGATGGAGAGCAACGTGTGATTGATGGTGCCGAGGGTGGAGCGCGCGACAAGGACAATTGGTAGATCGAGCTCCGCCGCGAGGTCGATCATATAGGTATCCTCGGTGAGTGGCACCATGAGCCCGCCCGCGCCTTCGACGACCACAAGCCCGTCGTTTGGCGGCAGCGCCAGCTTCTGCATGTCGAGGGTGATTTCGGCGCGCCTGGCCGCTTCATGAGGCGCCATCGGTTCAGGCAGAAGATAAGCTTCCGGCAAGATGCGCCCTACCGGGAGATCGGCGAGGCGCTGCACCGTGGCCGAGTCGGTCGAAGGCTCCGTCCCCGCCTGCACCGGCTTCCAATAGGAGCCATCGAGATGGATCAAGAGCCAAGCCGAGACGAGGGTCTTGCCGACATCGGTATCTGTTCCGGTGACGAAAAAGCCTGACACGAGGCGATGGACTCCGAAAGGTTCGCGGGCGGGAGGGCGACTTTATCGGCCGGAGCTTGCGAGGCAAGAGGCTGGACGAGTGCCTTGGTTTCAGGCGACAAAGTACCGTTCATGCGCCGTCTCCTGTCCCTTTGCGTTCTCGCGCTCCTGATTTGCAGCTCTGCCGCCGCCGCAGGCGGGAAGACGCTGCGCATGGCCTATGATGCCGACCCCGCCTCGCTCGATCCCCATGAGCAGCTGTCCGGCGCGACGCTCCAGCTCTCCCATCTCGTGTTCGATCCCCTGGTGCGCTTCCGCCAGGACCTGACGCTCGAGCCGCGCCTCGCCAAGAGCTGGGAACAGATTGATGCGCATACCACGCGGTTTCACCTGCGCGATGACGTGCTCTTTCACTCCGGCCGGGAAATGACCGCCGAAGACGTGGTCTGGACCTTCAACCGCCTGAAGCAGAGCCCTGACTTTAAAGCCCTGTTCGAGCCGTTCGAGAAGGCGCAGGCGGTCGACGCTCACACCGTCGATCTCATCACCAAGGGGCCGTATCCGCTGGTGTTGAACCTGGCGACCTACATCTTTCCCATGGACCGCGAATTCTATACGGGCACCGACCCGCGCGGGCAGCACAAGGACGCGGTGGTCAAGCACGGTTCGTCCTTTGCGTCGGCCAATATGAGTGGCACGGGGCCGTTCATCGTCACGAAACGCGAGCAGGGGATCAGGCTAGAGTTCAAGCGCTTCGACGACTATTGGGACAAAGCCTCGCCGGGCAACGTCGAGGAGATCGTTTTTACGCCCATCAAGGAGCCGGCGACTCGCGTGGCCGCATTGCTGGCCGGCGATGTTGATTTCATCGGCCCAGTCCCCCCCACCGATCTGAAGCGTGTAGAGGCGGCGTCGTGCTGCGACCTCGTCACCGTTCAGTCCCCACGTGTCCTCACCTTCGAACTGAACCAGGATCGCGTCGAAGCCTTCAAGGATCCCCGCGTGCGGAAAGCGATGAGCTACGCCATCAACCGCGAAGCGATCGCCAAGAAGATCATGCGTGGGCAGGCCACCGCCGCGGGACAGTTGAGCCCTCCCGGCTATGCGGGGCACGACCCGGCGCTCACGCCGCCTTACGACCTTGCCAAAGCGAAGGCGCTGATGAAGGAGGCGGGCTACGAGGACGGGTTCTCGGTAAGCATGGTGGCCCCAAATAACCGCTATGTGGGCGATGCGCGCATCGCCGAAACCGTCGCCGCCATGCTCGCCAAGATCAACATCAAGGTTGATCTTCAGACCCTGCCGAAGGCGCAATACTGGCAGCGGTTCGATGCGCGTGACGGTGACATGCTGATGATCGGCTGGCAGTCCGATACCCAAGACTCGGCAAACTTCTACGAGTTCCTAGTCATGACCCCGGACGAGACAACCGGTTACGGCCAATACAATGCGGGGCATTACTCGAACCCGGAGGTTGACCGGCTGACACTCGAAACTCAGTCGATGACCGACCCGGAGGCCCGCGCCAAGGTCCTCAAGGAAATCGAGCGCATCCTTTATGAGGACGCGGCGCTACTGCCGCTCCAATGGCAGCATCTCGCCTGGGCGGCCCGCAAGAACGTGAAGATCGAGCCTGTGGTGAACGTCATCGACATGCCGTATCTCGGTGATCTTGTCATAGAATAGGGGCCTGAGAACAAAGGCCGTTCGGGGAGGGACATCCGATGCTGAAGAAGATCCTGCTGGTGCTGGTCGCGCTCGTCCTGGTGTTTGTGCTCGTCGTCGCGCTCCAACCTTCGGAATTCCATGTCGAGCGGTCCGTCACAGTCGATGCCCCGGCGTCGAAGGTGTTCGGCGAGGTGAACGACTTCCACAAATGGGAGGCCTGGTCCCCCTGGGCGAAGCTCGACCCCAATGCCAAGGTGAATTTCGAAGGACCAGAGGCCGGCGAGGGAACCGCGATGTCCTGGGCTGGGAATAGCGAAGTTGGCGCCGGCAAAATGACCCTGGTCGAGAGCCGGCCCGACGAGCTCGTGAAGATTAAGATCGACTTCACGGAGCCGTTCGAGGGTACGAGTGGGGCGCAGTTCGACTTCAAGCCGGAGGGCGATAAGACCGACGTCACTTGGAGCATGAACGACGACCACAACTTCCTGGAAAAGGCCATGTGTCTCATCATGAACGGGAAGAAGATGGTGGGCGAGCAGATGGAGCAGGGCCTCACCAAGCTGAAGCAGGTCTCAGAGAGCCAGAGCTAGCGCTGCGGGCGCTTCCTTCTGAGTCGTAACTCCGACCCCCGTCGGCTATAGTCTTGAACTGCGGTGGCTTTCGCCGCCGAGCTTTGGGGCCCGCGTGCTTGCGCGGGAGGTCGAGGGACGAGTAGGGGGGCGGCAGCTAACTTGGAATTGCCCGCTATCGGCAATGAAGTGGGATTTCCTGAAGGCCGATACCGCGCCGCGGCTGCCACCCAGTGTCCGCGCCGTCGTCATCATGGCGGCCATCGGCGCTATCACCGGACTCATCTCCAGCATCCCCTCGCCGCTGCCCGAAATACGTCTCGACGAAGACGGGTTCCTCTTGAATGCCGAAGGGGTTCCGCTGCATGCCGGCATCGCTTTCGGCGCTGGCATCGGCTTCAGCATGTGGCTCTGGGTCACCCGCGACCTGGGCCGGTGCTTTCTCACGATGGCGGTTGTTCTGATCGGCTGGCTTGCCGCCGTCAATACGGCCAACGACATGTACCAAGCGCTGGTCGGCTCGGAGCTGTTTGGTACGGTCCCGGGTGCCAAAGCGAACCGGGAGGTATTGGGTCTCTTGCTCGGCGGGATCGGCGGCGGCGCGGTGGGCGCCGGGCTGACGGCCTTCGGCACGGGGATCCCGGCCGAGCCTATCAGGCGAACCAAAAGCTGGATTCTGGTGGTGGTCGTCGGCACGGCTCTTGGCGCGCTGCTCTATCCGGCGGCCGATCTCAATGCGCTGCCTCTTCTTTTCATTCCGTGGCAGGCTCTGGTCGCCGCTGCGGTCGCGTTCGGCCTGACCCGCGCGTGATGCGTTCATGAAGGCCTTTCTCTCGGGGGCGGCCTTTATCGGCGGACGTCTTCTCCAAGCGCTGCTCGTCATGCTGGCGATTCTCGTCATCGCCTTTGCCGTACGGCAAAGCCTTGGCGATCCTTTGCGCGAGATCATGGGCCAGGCGGTGCCGGAATCCGAACGCGCCGAACTGCGCCATCAACTCGGCCTCGATGCGCCTTGGCCGGTTCAGCTTGTCGGCTATCTGAGCCGCGCCGCCACGGGCGATCTCGGCACCTCGATCATCTATAAGAGGCCTACGGTCGAGGTGGTGCTTGCCAAGTTCCCGGCGAGCTTCGAGCTGGTCCTTGGCGCGAGCCTTGTCGTGCTTCTTCTGGCCGTGCCGGGTGGAGTCTATTGCGCCGTGCGACCGCAGACGCTTCGCGCCAGGCTGATTCTAGGCTTGAGCGTGCTTGGCATCTCGGTGCCGGTGTTCCTCACCGGGATCTTTCTCATCACCGTCTTTGCCGTATGGCTCGATTGGTTGCCTGCCTTCAGCCGCGGCCAGACGATTGATCTTGGAGTTTGGCAAACGGGCCTGCTCACCCGCGACGGGCTTGCGCACCTCGTACTGCCGGCGCTGACGCTCTCCTCGATCATGCTGCCGCTGTTCATTCGGCTGGTGCGCGGCGCCATGCTGGACGAACTCGGTCACGACTATGTGCGCACCGCGCGCGCCAAAGGCGCGTCGCCACTTCGCGTGTGGATCGTCCATGCGCTGCGCAACGCGCTCCTGCCCCTCGTTGCCGTGGGCGGTCTGCAAGTGGGCACGCTCATCGCCTATACGCTGCTCACCGAGACGGTGTTCCAATGGCCCGGCATGGGGTTTCTGTTTCTCGAGGCTGTCACCCGCGCCGACATTCCGCTCATCACCACCTATCTCGTGTTGGTCGGGCTCCTATTCGTCGTCGTCAACACGCTGGTCGACCTTTTGAGTCTGGCACTCGATCCGCGCGTCAGCCTCGAGGGCGCACGATGAGCGCCGGCGTCAGAGACATGAACACGCGCGCGTTCGCCACGTTCGCCGCTGCCCGGCCGGGCGCCGTGCTTGCCGGCATCGTGCTTGGCCTCATAGCGGTCGCCGCGTTCTTCGCCCCGCTGATCTCCCCACAAGATCCGTTCGATTTGGCGGGCTTCGACCTGCTCGACGCAGAGCTGCCGCCCATCTGGCAAGAGGGGAGCGATCCGCGCTTCGTGCTGGGCACCGACGCCCAAGGCCGGGACCTTTTCAGCGCCATCCTCTACGGGACGCGCATCTCGTTACTGGTCGGGCTTCTCGCGGTGGTCATCCAGGCCGCGATCGGCGTCTCGCTGGGGCTCCTTGCCGGCTATTTCGGGGGAAGGGTGGATAGTCTGGTCACGCGCTTGGCCGACATCCAGCTCTCCCTCTCCACGCTGATGATGGCCATCATCGCGATGGCGCTCGTTCGGGCGGGGCTTGGCGGGGAGGCGTTGAGCCGCCTTGCCGTACCGCTGCTCGTCATCGTCATCGGCCTGGCGGAATGGCCCATCTTCGCCCGCACCGCCCGTGCGGCCACACTAGTGGAGACGGCCAAGGACTATATCCGGGCGGCCCGGGCGTTGGGCGGCAGCGATCTCGCCATTGTGCACCGCCATATCCTGCCGAATATCCTGTCCCCCCTGGTCGTCATCGCCACCACCCAAGTGGCCGGCGCCATCATGGCGGAGGCGGCTTTATCCTTTCTGGGCCTTGGCATGCCGGTCACCAAGCCGTCCCTCGGCACGTTGATCCGCTCCGGCTACGACCTCATGTTCGCGGGCACTTGGTGGGTCACGGTGCTGCCGGGCCTGATGCTGATCGGACTCCTGATTTCCATCAATGTTCTCGGGGACGCGTTGCGCGATTGGCTCGATCCGAGGGCCCGCGGCCGCTGAATCTGGCCAGGGCAGGCTAATCTGCTGCGACCTCTTGATAATTGGGGCCGCGACGACCCATAAGGTATAGTGAGCCAAGGCTTTCAGGCCACTTCAAGAACGTCGGCGTTTCCATAAGCGAAGCCGCCGAGGAGGAGACGTCATGGAGACCCCGGGCCCGGTCAATCCGGATCTCGTCTATTCTTTGCGCCGCGTCACCGAGCGTGCTGCTTGCGCGGCTTTCAATTGGATCGGACGCGGCGACGCGGACGACGGCGGCCGTGCCGCCCTCGACGCTATGCGCAGCGCACTCGCGGAGATCGACATCGACGCGCGCGTTGTGATCGGCGAGGCGACCGCGGGCGAGGCGCCCCAGCCGCAGCGCGGTGAGCATCTCGGCCAGCCCGGTGCGTCGTTTAAGGCGGACATTGCCGTCGATCCCGTCGAGGGCACGAGCTACCTGGTGCGCGGCCTGACCAACGCACTCGCTGTTCTCGCCGTGGCGCCGCGCGGCGCCATGATGAATCCCGGTCCCGCCTTCTACATGGAGAAGTTCGTGGCCAGTTCGCTTGCCCGCGGCAAGATCGATCCGACATGGTCCACGGCAAAGAAGCTCGAAGAGCTCGCCAAGGTTCTCAACAAGGACGTTTACGATCTCACCGTCTTCGTGCTGGAGAAACCGCGTCATCGCGATCTGGTCAATGAGATCCTGGCGGCCGGCGCGCGCGTGGCCATGTATCCGGCAGGCGACGTGGCGGGCGCTCTCATGGCGGCTGTGCCCGGCTCGGGCATCGACGCTCTGATGGGCACGGGCGGCACGCCGGAAGGTGTCATGTCGGCCTGTGCCATCCGCGCGATCGGCGGTGAGTTCCTCGCCCGCCTCGATCCGCAGCTTCAGACCGAGACCAAGGCGGTCAAGGACGCGGGCATCGACACCACACGCTGGTTCGAGCGTGACGAGCTCATCACGTCCGACGATGTGTTTTTCTGTGCGACCGGCATCACGACGGGTCTCATGCTCGAGGGCGTGGAGCGCACCAGGGCGCACTATAAAGTGCAGACAATGATGATAACCGGGGCGACGGGCGAGCGGCAGATCTTGACGAGTTTTGTGCCGACGGAACGTCTTGCGAGCGTGGCGGCTCGCGATGTCGCCTAACAAGCCATAGGGATAGGAGCGCCTGGGAGCAGTAATGCCCAAGCGAGTGGATCATCCGATCATCCTCGGTATCGTGGGTGACTCGGCGTCGGGAAAGACGACCCTGTCGGCGGGTGTCGCCCAGATTCTGGGCGAGGAGCACTGCTCAATCTTCTGCACCGATGATTATCATCGTTACACGCGCCAGGAGCGGAACGAGGCCGGTCTCTCCGCGCTCGATCCACGCGCGAATTATGTGGACATCCTGGAGCAGCATCTGCGTCTGCTGCGGCGGGGGGAGCCGGTGCTGAAGCCGGTATACTGCCACACGGACGGCACCTTGGGGCGCCCCCGCTATTTCAGACCCACGGAGTTCGTGATCGCGGAAGGGTTGCTTGGCTATACCACCCGCGCCATGCGGGACTGCTACGACGTGAAAATCTATCTCGATCCGGAAGACGATCTTCGGGTCAAGTGGAAGATCCATCGCGATACGACCAAGCGCGGCTATAAGCTCGAGGATGTGGTCGCGTCGCTCGGGCGGCGCAAGCAGGACAGCCCGAATTTCATCCATCCGCAGAGAACCTTCGCTGATATCGTCATCCGCTTTCAATCGCCCAAAGGGGCCAACGGCTCCGATACGCAGCTCGATGTCCGCCATCTTCTGCGCCCGACCTTGCCGCATCCCGATTTTTCGCCGCTTTTCGATGGGACCAGCAATGCCGGGCTCCACCTGGAACTCGCTCGCGATAGGGATGGAAAACCCGTCGACGTACTTGAGATCAACGGCAATATCTCCGACAAGAGGGCCGAGCGGATCGAGGATCTGCTGTGGAATCTCATCCCGGAGGCGGGCCATCTGCGCGACGAGGTCGGTCGCATCGATATCGCCAATGGGGCCAACGGCGCGAATAAGAGCCACCCGCTGGCCTTGACCCAGCTTCTCGTAGGATATCACGCGGTCAAGGCGGCAATGGGCGTCCGCGCTTATTAGGGTCGGATTTAGAGGACAACAAATGGCTAGGGCCTTTTGATGCAGGATCGAGCATTGTCTGAAGCGACACACAAGGACATGGCGAACGCCATCCGCGCGCTCGCCATGGACGCGGTGGAGAAGGCCGCGTCCGGCCATCCGGGCATGCCCATGGGCATGGCCGATGTGGCCACAGTCCTGTTCACCCGCTTCTTGAAATTCGATGCCGCGCACCCGGACTGGCCCGACCGCGACCGGTTCGTGCTCTCGGCCGGCCACGGCTCCATGCTGCTCTATGCGCTGCTCTATCTGACCGGCTATCCGGAGATGGAGATCGGCGAGATCGAGCGCTTCCGCCAGCTGGGCGCCCGCACCGCGGGACATCCCGAATACGGTCATGCGCCCGGGATCGAGACCACCACCGGACCGCTCGGGCAGGGCATCGGCAACGCCGTTGGCATGGCGCTCGCCGAGCGGCTGCTGAATGAGCGCTATGGCGACGACATCGTCAGCCACTACACCTACTGCATCGCCGGCGACGGTTGTCTCATGGAAGGCATCAGCCAGGAGGCGATCTCGCTGGCCGGCCATCTCAAGCTCGGCCGGCTTATCGTGTTGTTCGACGACAACCAGATCTCCATCGACGGACCGACCGATCTTGCCGTGTCCGACAATCAGCTCGAGCGCTTCCGTGCCTCCGGCTGGCATGTCGCCGCCGTGGACGGGCACGACCCGGAGGCCGTCGCGCTTGCCATCGAGAACGCGAGGGGCGTCACCGACCGGCCTTCGCTCATCGCCTGCCGGACGATCATCGGTTACGGCGCGCCGAAAAAGGCGGGCACCGCCTCCACCCACGGCTCCCCCCTCGGCGACGAGGAGATTGCCGGTGCGCGCGAAAAACTCGGCTGGGCACACCGGCCGTTCGAAGTGCCGGCCCAGATTCTGTCGACGTGGCGCGCGGCGGGCGCAAAGCATCGCCAGGCATACGAGAGATGGACCGAAGCGGCGGGCCGGCTCGATGCGGCGTCGCGCGATCACCTCGTCGAGCCGATCGACGCTAAGGTGGCCGGCGACATCGTCCGCGCCATCGCCAGCGTCAAGACGGACTTCGCCGCCGAGGGCGCCAAGCTCGCCACGCGGCAATCCTCGCAGAAGGTGTTGGAGCGGCTGGTGCCGGTCGTCCCGGGTCTGATTGGGGGCTCGGCCGACCTGACCGGTTCCGTAGGCACGCTCACCAAGCAGCATGGCATCGTCAAGCCGGGTGATTTCGGCGGCAACTACATCCATTACGGCGTCCGGGAGCACGCGATGGCGGCGGCCATGAACGGGCTGGCGCTACACGGGGGCATCGTCCCCTATGGCGGCACCTTCCTCGTGTTCTCGGACTATTGCCGCCCGTCGATCCGCCTATCGGCGCTGATGGGACAGCGGGTGGTCTATGTGATGACCCACGATTCCATCGGACTTGGCGAGGACGGGCCAACCCACCAGCCTGTGGAGCAGCTTGCGGCGCTGCGCGCCATTCCCAATCTCCATGTCATGCGGCCTGCCGATTCGGTCGAATGCGCCGAGTGCTGGGAATTGGCGCTGCTCGCCAAGGACAGGCCGGCAATCATGGCGCTCACCCGCCAGGGCCTGCCGCTGCTTCGCACCACACCCACGGAGGAGAATCTCTCCGCCAAGGGGGCTTATGTGCTGATCGAGCCCGACGGCGGGCGCGACGTGACGCTGCTTGCCACGGGGTCCGAGGTGTCTTTGGCGGTGGACGCCGCAAAATTGCTCCAAGGAGACGGCATCAAGGCCGCAATCGTGTCCATGCCCTGTTGGGAGCTGTTCGACGCCCAGGACGAGGCCTACCGCCAGACGGTGCTGGGCGCCGCCCCGCGGGTCGGCGTCGAGGCGGCCATAGAGTTCGGCTGGCAGAAATGGCTCGGCCAGGATGGCACTTTCGTCGGAATGCGCGGATTCGGCGCATCCGCGCCCGCGCAGGAGCTTTATAAGCACTTCGGTATCACGCCCGAGGCCGTGGCGGCCGCGGCCCGTGAACTGACCGTCAAAAAGTAGAGGTAGGGAGGACATGGCTAACACGCGCGTCGCCATCAACGGATTTGGCCGGATCGGCAGGCTCACTTTCAGGGCGTTTCTGGAAGCCGGCCGCAAGGACCTCGATTTCGTGGCGATCAACGATTTGGGCTCGGCCGACATGAACGCGCTCCTGCTGGAGTTCGACAGCGTCCACGGAAAGTTTCCGGGCGAGATCGCCGTCGCCGACGGCCACCTCAAGGCCGACGGGCAGGATGTCGCGGTCTTGTCGGAAGCCAACCCCGAGAACCTGCCCTGGCGCGATCTCGACGTCGATATCGTCATGGAGTGCACCGGCCGCTTCACCAAGCGTGAGACGGCGGCTCAGCATCTCGATGCCGGCGCCAAGCGCGTTCTGGTCTCCGCCCCGTGCTCCGGCGCCGACCTCACCGTGGTCTACGGCGTCAACGACGACAAGCTGACCCAGAAGGATCACGTGGTCTCCAACGCCTCTTGCACGACCAACTGCCTCGCCCCCGTGGCCGAGGTGCTGCACAAATTGGTCGGTATCGAGCGCGGCTACATGACCACGATCCACGCCTATACCGGCGACCAGCGGACCGTCGACACGCTGCATTCCGATCCGCGCCGGGCCCGCGCCAGCGCCGTGAACCTGATCCCGACTTCGACCGGGGCGGCCAAGGCCGTGGGGCTCGTTCTGCCGGAATTGCAAGGTAAGCTCGATGGCTGCTCGATCCGCGTGCCGGTGCCAAATGTCAGCCTCGTCGACCTGACCTTCCAGGCCTCGCGGCCGACCACGGTCGAGGAGATCAATGCAGCCTTGACCAAGGCGGCCTCCGAAGCCCCTCTCAAGGGCGTTCTGGGCATCAATGACAAGCCCCTGGTTTCATCAGACTTCAACCATAACCCCCTAAGTTCTGTCTTCGATTTGACAGGAACTCAGGTTATCGACGGCACATTCTGCCGGGTCGTGTCCTGGTACGACAACGAATGGGGCTTCTCAAACCGTATGAGCGACACCGCGGTCGCCATGGGAAGACTGATCTGAAGGTGACGCGGAACGAATGGTAGAGTGAAATGAAGACAATCGATTTTTCCAGTATCAAGACTCTCAATGGCCTCGACGTGAAGGGCAAGCGCGTCCTCGTCCGCGCGGACCTCAATGTGCCGGTCGAGAACGGCGAGGTCGCCGACGCGACCCGCATCAATCGCGTGCTGCCGACCATCAACGCGCTGCGCGAGAATGGGGCTAAGGTCATCGTCTTGTCGCACCTGGGCCGCCCGAAGGGCGAACGATCTCCGGAGACATCGTTGCGCCCGGTCGCAGCCAAGCTTGAGGAGCTGATCGGCGCGCCGGTTCGCTTCTTCGACGATTGCGTCGGACCGGAGGTCAGAGAGGGCCTGCAGTCGCTCGAGGAGGGCGACGTGGCGATGCTCGAGAACCTGCGCTACCACAAGGGCGAGACGACAAACGATATGGACTTCGCCAAGGAGCTTGCCGCGCTCGGCGATATCTATGTGGACGATGCTTTCTCCTCGGCTCACCGCGCGCATGCCTCCGTCGAGGCGATCGCTCATCTGATGCCGTCTTATGCCGGTCTGCTGATGATGGCCGAGATCGATGCGGTCGGCCGCGCCATCGAGGATCCCAAGCGTCCGGTGATGGCGATCGTCGGCGGGGCCAAGGTCTCGACCAAGATCGATGTGTTGTCGAACCTCGCCACTTGCATGGACGTGGTGGTGGTCGGCGGCGGCATGGCCAACACTTTCCTCCACGCGCAAGGCGTGAATGTCGGCAACTCTCTCTATGAGCCGGATTTCGTGGACACGGTGCGGGACGTCGCCGCCAAAGCCAAGGAGTCGGGCTGCGAGATCCTGCTTCCCGTGGACGAGGTCGTAGCGATGGAATTCGCGCCCGGCACCGAGTGGAAGGTCTGTGACGTCAACGCCATTCCGTCCGACATGATGGTCCTCGACCAGGGACCGAAGAGCATCGAGCGGCTGAAGGAGCGTCTCGCCGAGATGAAGACGCTGCTGTGGAACGGCCCACTCGGCGCGTTCGAGATCGAGCCCTTCGGCAAGGGCACGCTCGCGCTGGCTCACCAGGCCGGGAAACTCTCCCGCGAGGGCAAGCTGATTTCCGTCGCCGGCGGGGGCGACACCATTCGCGCCTTGAACATGGCGGGTGTCGCCGACGACTTCACCTATGTGTCGACCGCGGGCGGCGCGTTCCTCGAGTGGCTGGCCGGGCGCCAATTGCCGGCCGTGGCCGCGCTCGCCTCGCGCCGCGTGGCCCCGCCGCCGTCCAAAACGATGGCCGCGTAGCACCGGGCAAAAGACGGAGCCGCCATGAGCCACAAGATCATCGTTGCTCCGTCGATCCTGTCTGCCGATTTCGCCAAGCTCGGCGAGGAGGTGCAGGCCATCGACCGGGCCGGCTGCGACTGGATCCATATCGACGTCATGGATGGCCACTTCGTGCCCAACATCACCATCGGGCCGGACGTGGTGAAAGCGCTCCGGCCCCATTGCGATAAGGTCTTCGACACGCATTTGATGATCGCCCCGTGCGATCCCTATATCGAAGCTTTCGCGAAAGCCGGTTCCGACATCATCACAGTGCATGCCGAGGCCGGACCTCATCTCGACCGCTCACTCCAGCACATCAGGAGCTTCGGCAAGAAGGCTGGCGTCAGCCTCACGCCATCGACGCCCGAGACGGCGATCGAATATGTGCTCGATAAGGTCGATCTCGTTCTGGTGATGACCGTGAACCCGGGATTCGGCGGCCAGACTTTCATCCCGGAACAGCTTGAGAAAATCCGCGCCATTCGCGCGATGATCGGCGATCGTCCGATCCATCTCGAAGTCGACGGCGGCGTCAATGTGGATACGGCGCCGCTCGTGGCCGAGGCCGGCGCCGATGTGCTGGTCGCCGGGTCCGCCGTGTTCAAGGGCGGCGCCTATGCCGAGAACATTGCCGCGATCCGCGACGCGGCCATGCGCGCCCAAGCTGCCGCTTGATGGAGCCATTCGAAGACTGCCGCGCTGTGGTGTTCGATCTCGACGGGACGCTTGCCGACACGGTCGGCGATCTCACCACGGCGCTCAATCGGGCTCTCGCCGAACTTGACCTGCCGCCGCACCCGGAAGAGGCCGTACGCGGCATGGTCGGCGGCGGTCTTGCCAAGCTCCTCACGCGCGGTCTCGCCGCACATGATGTGGGCCTGGAGAGAGCAGAACACGAAGCGGTGCTGGCCCGTTTTGTCGCCCACTATGCGGCCAACCCGGCGGAGCGCTCCAAGCTCTATCCCGGTGCCCGTCAGACGTTGAATGTGCTGCGTGAGGCGGGCATTCCTTGCGGACTCTGCACGAACAAGCATGAGCCCATCGCCCGCGACCTTCTGAACGCGCTCGGCATTGGGGCGGCGTTCGGCGCGATTCAGGGTAGCGAGACGGGGTTTCCCAGAAAGCCCGATCCGGCCTGTCTCATCCATGTGGTGAAGAAGCTTGGCGCCAGTCCCGAGACCGCCCTCATGGTGGGTGACAACGCCACGGACCTGAAGACGGCACGCGCCGCGGGCCTCAAGAGGGTTGTTCTCGTGAGCTATGGTTACTCCGTGACCCCGGTCACCGACTTGGGCGCGGATCTCGTGATCACTCATCTTCACGACTTGGTGCCAGCCCTTGCTCTTCGCGAGCGGGCGCAATAGCAAGACGCCTATGGATGTAACCTATTTCGGCGCCCTCCTGGCGGGCTTCCTCAGCTTTCTGAGCCCCTGCGTGCTGCCGCTCGTGCCGCCTTACCTCTGCTTTCTCGGCGGCACCACCTTCGACCAGCTGACGGGCGAGGACGAGACGCCGGCCCATGTCTATCAGACCGTGGTGCTGTCCTCGGTCGCCTTCGTGCTCGGCTTCACCACGGTGTTCGTGATCCTGGGCGCCACCGCCACGGTGATGGGCCAGCTTGTGGTCGAGAACCTGCCGATCCTCGCCAAAATCGCCGGTGTGATCATCATCATTGCCGGACTTCATTTCCTCGGCGTCATCCACATTCCGCTTCTGCACCGCGAGGCGCGCTATCACGCCGACACCCGGCCCGCCGGGCTGATCGGTGCCTATGTCATCGGCCTGGCCTTTGCTTTCGGCTGGACACCCTGCATCGGGCCCGTACTCGGCGCGATCCTCGCGGTCGCCGCGGGCGAAGATTCCGTGCGCCAAGGCGTGAGCCTGCTGTTCGTCTATTCGCTCGGCCTCGGCATCCCGTTCATTTTGGCCGCCGTCGCCATCAGGCCGTTCATGAGTGCGTTACAGCGCTTCAGGGGACATTTGGCGGTGATGGAGAAGGTGCTCGGCGCGTTTCTCGTGCTCACCGGCATCCTCTTCCTCACCGACTCCATGACGCTGATCGCCGGCTGGATCCTGCAAACCTTTCCGTCGCTTGCCACCATCGGCTGACGATTGCCGCTTGCTCTCGGGCGCCACCGATGAATAGTGGCGGCCTATGACCAAGAGCAAAACCGCGATCGCGCTGACCATCGCCGGCTCCGACTCCTCGGGCGGCGCCGGCATCCAAGCCGATATCAAGACGTTCTCGGCACTCGGCGTTTATGGCGCGAGCGCCATCACCGCGCTGACCGCCCAGAACACCAGGGGCGTGGATGACGTGATGGCCGTGCCGCCGGAATTCGTGCTCGCCCAGATGCGCAGCGTAGCGAGCGATCTCAAGGTCGGCGCCATCAAGATCGGCATGCTCGCCACCGCGCCCATTATCGAGGCCGTGGCGGAGGGGCTCGACGACTTTCCCGGCGTTCCCGTGGTGCTCGATCCCGTCATGGTGGCGACAAGCGGCGATCGGCTGCTCGATGAGGATGCGGTGGAGGCCTTGCGCGACCGGCTCATGCCGCGCGCCACACTGATCACGCCGAACCTCCGGGAGGGGGCGGTCCTGCTCGGCGAGCCGGCGGAGAGCCGGGAGCAAATGCTGGAAGGCCGCGCCGAGCGCCTGCGCGATCTCGGAGCCAAAGCCGTGCTGCTCACGGGGGGCGAATCCATGGCCGAGACGGCGCTTGATATCTTCGCGGACGAGAACGGCGTCCAGCGCATCGAGGCGCCGCGGGTGGAGACCGAGAACACCCACGGCACGGGCTGCACCTTATCCTCGGCCATCGCCGCGGAGCTGGCCAAAGGCGAGAGCTTGGACAAGGCCGTGAAGATCGCGAAGCTCTACGTCACCGCGGCCATCATCGCCGCCGACGAGATCGCGGTGGGCCAGGGCAGGGGCCCCGTCCACCATTTCCACGCATTCTGGAAGCCTAAGGACGCCTAAGCGTCGGCCACGACCTTGGCGTGCTGCTCGCCCAGCCCCTGAACGCGCAGCACCATCTCGTCGCCGGGCTTGAGGAACACGCGGGGGTCCCGCGCCATGCCGACGCCAGGCGGCGTGCCCGTGGTGATAACGTCGCCGGGGACCAGCGTCATATATTGGCTGATATAACTCACCAGATCCGCCACGCTGAAGATCATGGTCGAGCTGTTGCCGGTCTGCATGCGCTCGCCGTTGAGGTCGAGGCTGAGATCGAGCGCTTGCGGGTCGGGGATCTCGTCGGTGGTGACGAGCCAGGGGCCGAGCGGGCCGAAACTGTCATGGCTCTTGGCCTTGATCCATTCGCCCGGGCCCCCCTTCTGGAGGCTGCGCTCGGAGACATCGTTGCCGATGCAGTAGCCGGCCACGTAGTTCAGCGCCTCTTCGACCGAGACGTTCTTGGCCCGCGAGCCGATGACCACGGCGAGCTCGACCTCGTAATCCATGCGCTTGAAGGCGGCCGGCGCCAGCACCGGATCGTCCGGTCCGGACACGCAGGAACTGGCCTTGGCGAACACGATCGGCACCTCGGGGATCGGCATGCCGGTCTCCTCGGCGTGGTCGCGATAATTGAGGCCGATGCCGAGGAATTTCGGCACCACGCCCACGGGCGCGCCGAGGCGCGGAGACCCTTCGACCAGAGGGAGCGTCTCAGCATCGATCGCCTTCAAACGCTTGAGGCTTTCGGGCCCGAGCACCTCGCCCGAGAGGTCGCCGACGAGGCCGGAGAGATCGCGGATCCGTCCGTTGCCGTCGAGAAGTCCGGGCTTCTCCTGTCCGCTGTCGCCATATCGTACGAGTTTCATTGCGTTCCCTTAGGGCCGTGGTTCGCCGCATGATGCACAGGACCGCGCAGGGCGCAACGGCGCCGCCGCCGCCGTCCGTACCGACGCTGAATCGTCTGTGACAGCGCTGTGGCCCGGTCAACGCGGCCTCGTGGCCCATATGCAACAGCCCTTGCGTAAAGTTTCGGCGAAAGGGGTGGGGCCGGTGCCCGCTAAACGTGTGCGGCAGGCCCAGCGAGGGGGCGCCGCAACCCCGGCCATGACGCGTTAACACGCTGATTTTCAACAAGGAAAAAGGATAGGCAGAGCCGCGCCCTAAGGCGTTTTGCATTTCCGCAACAGTGCCGGAACGAAGTGCATTTGCGGCCTCGCGCTTTGTTGAAGGACGGAGGCCCGCCGCGCTAGCTTTGCATCACATCACGGGGGACGGGCTGGGGGGCCTACTCTTCCGGGGGAACGGACGACAGAGCAGGGACCTGAAGCAAGACCAAGAATTGGACGGCTCAGGAACATAATGGGGGGGCGAGCCGAAGCCCGCAAGTAAAGGTGCAAGCCTTTCGCGTTCGGCTCGTTTCGCAGGGAAGACCGGCCCGGCTTGCCCGGGCCGGTTCTTTTTTATCCCCGCAAAATAGGCGCGCAAATTATCCCGCAAATATGCGCCGCTGACGCTCCGATCAGGCGCCATTACACATCCAATACGAGTCAAAATCCGAGCCGCGCCACCGTCGCCTCGATGCCGGAAAGATAGCCCGCCCCGAACAGCCGGACATGCACCAGCGCCGGGTAGAGATTGTAGAGATCCCGCCGCACATCGTGGAAGCCCGGCTCGAGCGGGGATAGCGCCTCGTAGGCGGCGAAGAACGCCTTCCCGAACGTGCCGAACATCGTGGTGAAGGCGAGCTCGATCTCCGGATGCCCGAACGAGATCGCCGGGTCGACGAAGCCCGCGATCCGGTCGCCGCGCACGAGCACATTGCCGGTCCACAGATCGCCATGGAGCAGGCTCGGGTGGGACGGCTCCAGCAAATAGTCGTCGAGGCGCGCGGCGAGTTTTTCGATGCGGGCCAGGAGCGGCGCCGGCAGCCGCCCTTCGTCGCTTGCCGCGTGCGCCATGTGCAGCAGACGGTGGTCGCGGAAGAACGGCACCCACAGAGGGCTCATCGGATTCGGCTGGGGCAGGGGCCCGATGAGGGTGTCGCGCGCAAAGCCGAAATGCGGGTGGGGGCTGGCGTGCAATGCGGCGATCAGGCGCGCAGCGTCGCGCTCCACCGCCGGCGTGACCGGGCCGCCATCGTTGGCGATGAAATCCATCGCCAGAAGATCGGGCTCGGACACATGGACTCGCGGCACCGGCAGGTCCGACAGCCGGGCGAGCTCGGAAAGCATATAGCCTTCGATCTCCAGGCTCGGGCCATCGCTCCCTTCGCTGCGCGCCTTGACCGCGAGATGCCGCCCGTCGGCAAGCGCGACCGCGAGCCCGGTCAGCCCGAACCCGACAGCCATGGGCGCGGCCTCGACGATCGCCGAGCCGAGCGCGGATTGGAGCCGGTCTTTCAGGGGTGGAGTCACGCCTGCCAGCTTACAGCAACTCTTTCTGCGGTAGGACGGACAAGTCTTCGAACGTGTTTGGCTGGAGCTGCTTGTATTGTGCCTGAAGGACTTTCAGATAGGCCCATGGGTTGCCCGTAAGCGTGGTGGTGTTCTCGCACCAGAGCTGCGCTGCGCGATCTTTGTTCGCTACGTCCGTGTCCTCCCGACCCTTGGTCTCAACAACATAGTGAGTGCCGTCGGCCGTTAGTGCAACGAAATCGGGTTCGTAGTAGCGCAGATTACCCACACTGTCGGTGTACTCGATGGCGAACGCAAACTGTTCCGGCAGTTTGGCGAAACGCTGCACGTCCGGCGCCTTCTCGAGGAACTGGGCGAACTCCTTCTCGAATTCGTTGTCGCATGGCACGAGGTTGAAAATGGACTTGCTCGCCTCCGTAGTGGGCCGCGACCAAGGAAACGGCGGTGTTTCGGAGAGAGGCCGTCCTGCATGGAGAAGCTGCGGCTCTAACTCCGAGATAACCACCTTGCGCAACGCCTCAACGAAGGTCTTCACGGTGACATACTGCGCTACGTTGCTGCCGATCGCCTTGATCATGGCGGGGCTGTCTAGCTCGACTCGCTGACCGAACGCCTTCTCCTCCAAGAACTCCCTGACCTTGGGCGCGAGCGCAGCGAACTGTGAGGGCAGCTTAACATCCTGGGCAATGCGTCGTGCGTAGTAGCCGATGACTTCTTCAGCAGTTTGCGGTTCTGGGATCGTATACTCGCGCTCGATTAGCCTCTGCAAAGTGATGAGGTCGTATCCCTCATAGCGGAATGACTGCGCTACGGCATCGTCCTGCTTGCGGGGCAAGACCGGACAATTGAACCCCCGCACATCAAGGTCTGTGATTTCTTCCGCCAGAGATTTCTTACGCGTCAGGATGGGGCTGAGCACCGGAATCGATATATCCCGATCCATCTTTTTCGGATCAGGTGCGATGGTGATGATGCTGACCTTCTCGCCGAGCTTGAAGGTATCGAGCTGGATGTCTTCTTCGCGCTCAAGCTGCTCGACGAACTCAATAAATGTCTTGTTGCCGATAACATCGACGCGCTCGGTATAGCCCTCGGACTGGCCCCGAAACATGAGGCGCAAGCCACGCCCCACTGTCTGTTCAGGGAGAATGTTCGCTTTTGATGTATAGGGCCTGAGACCCACGATGACCGTGACGCTTTGGACGTCCCAGCCCTCGCGCAACATCATGACGCTGACGATGCAATTTATCGGGCTCTTCTCGTCGTCGACTTCCCGCGAGGCCTTTCGCGCAACGTCCAAATCCTTCTTCGACACTTCGCCCGATCTGTCTGTGTGAATGATAAGCAGCTTATCGCCGCCGAACTCGGACGGGTATTTCTTTCGTAACCAGTCGCCCACGTCGTCGGCTTCGGACGTGTCGTTCATCATGACGAAAAGGACGGGCTTCTTATTAAGCGGCGTCAGTTGCTCGCGATACTCTTTCCACCGCTCAACACCTGCCGCTAGATAGGCTTGGTAGCGGGTGCTCGCCACATCCGACCGTTGCTCCGTGATGCCTTGTGCGATGCCCTTCAGCGGGCGCTTCACCACGTTGTCGATAATCGCTTGCTTCAGCGGGTAGTCGTAGACGGTCCAGGAGAAGAGTTGCCCCTTGCTGTGGCGGGGCGTGGCGGTGAAGTCGAGTTGCGCGGCCAGGCCGTCCGGCGTGTCGGCGTGGAGCCTGCGGATGACATTGTTCCACTCGCTGTCTTCGTCGTGCGTATGGTGCGCCTCGTCGTTGAGCACGACAACGGGCCCGACGCGATCCATAATGCGCTTATCGAAATCCTCAATGCCGGAGGTCTGGGCGGGCGGCTTAGGGCCGAGCACGGCCGTAAGCTCTTCCGGCTCGTTCTGAGCGCCGTTCTTGCGCTCGTAGAACTGCTGCACGTTGGTCAGATAAAGCGCGCCGAGCGAGCTTGCCCGCTCGCCTTCGCCCCGCATGTAGCATTGAAAATCGCGCCAGAAAATTTCCAACTCCGGCGGCACGATGGGATCGGTACGAAAGATACGCCCCCCCTCGAAATCCGTGCGTAGGCGCTCAAACACGATCACGTTCGGCGCAACCAAGAGGAACGTCTTGGCAAAGTCGTCGCGCGCTTCCGCCACGGCGTTGAAGAACTGCCAGGCCACGGCCAGCGACATGACCTTGGTCTTACCGCTGCCGGTCGCCATTTTGACCGCGTAACGAGCGAAGTCATCGTACTGGAGCAGGCGGAGATCGCTTCGGGTCGCGAAGGTCTCCACGAGTTCCTTGTGCCGTCGCGCTCCTGCCACCTCGAAGAGGTATATTAGGGTCTCGACCGCCTCGCGCTGAAAATAGTGGTAGGCGAACTTCCGCCCGTTCGGCAGCCTATGATCCGTGTAGAACCAGTAGTTGAGCAGGATGCGCGAGGTGTCGGTGATGCCTTTATGGCCGCCGTCGCGCCATTCGTTGACCTTCTCGCGGATCGCCGGCACGCACGGGGCGGTGGAAACGCGCGCCTCAAGAAGGCCAAGTTGGTCCGGGTCCGATTTGCGCTTGCGCCCCATGGCTACTCCACTTTCACCTTCGCGGTCTTGGTGGTGTCGTTGCCCAGAATGTCTATGACCTTGACCACGACCGTGTAGTCGCCCTGCTCGGCGTAGGCATGCGTGGTCTCAAGCGCGAGCGTCTTGTCCTTCCGCGTGCGATAGGTCTGCCATTCGTTGTGAAATGTGTCGCCCTTGTTGTCCCAGTCTACGGCCCAATAGTCGATCCATTGCGACCAGTGCTTGACTGCCTTGCGCGCATCCTCCGGCACGTCGTCGGGTGGAATGACGAAATCCGTGAGCGTGAGAGACACGTTGCGCTTTTTCGCTTTCACATCGACCGAGAGCGCACCCAATTCGAAGAAATGGATGTCGCCTTGCTCGACCGCGCGCTTGTCCATCACATCGCGCGGAATGCGCAGGAACCGCATTTGAATGTTCGCCGCTGCCGCTTGCTGTTTGGCGACTTCGTTCACTTCGAAAGCGAAATCCCAGCCGAGCACGTCGACGCCGTTGGTCTTCGGTGCGTCCTTGCCGGTGCCGACCGCGCGCTTGAATTCGGCAGCGATCTGCGTCACGTCACCGACGCTGATCGGTGCATCAACAGCGCCGCCATGGACCATGCGGCCGCTCTTCACGCCATGCAGCCATGTGTAGCCGCTTATTGGTGTGGCGCTTGCGAGCTTCAAAATGAATTGGGTATAGGCGTGCTGGCGCTCCGAAGCTTGCGTGCCGTTTCCGTCACCGAACTCTGTTCCAGCCCAGATCTGCCGCTCATACTTTCCGAGATTCTGGACAACGAAGGGGCGAACATTGGGGATCGAAAGCATGCGCTTGCGCGTCGTGTGAACTGCAAAGCGGCCCAAGTCGCTGCCGATCCAATTGCGGCCCAATTTCTCGGATACCGCAAGAGCAGTTCCAGACCCGCAAAAGAAATCGGCCACCAAGTCGCCTTCATTTGACGAAGCATTGATGATCCGCTCAAGTAGCGTTTCCGGTTTCTGTGTAGCGTACCCCGTGTCCTCCTTCGCTTGAGAGTTCACGGGGGGTATGTCGGTCCACAACGATTGGACGGGGAGGCCTTTCTGCTCATCGAGGAACCTTTTAAGCCGGGGCACCTCGCCCGTATCCGACCAATAGATCAGGCCCTTGGAATCAAGTTCTTCAAGTCGATGGATGGGGTATCGCCATGGCCGAGATATCCCTCTCCACTCGTAAACCGGATTTACGCCAACATGCCCGAGAAGGCTCGTTGGCTGAAACTGCTTGCCTGTCCGCTCGTCAACTTTACTGTAGTACTTTTCGACGTAGCCATCTTGGTAATCGGTGAACTGCTGATTCCATGCCGAGGCGTCGGATTTTGCATACATAAGGATGTGGTCTACAATTTCCGAATATCGCTTCTGCGTGTTTGCACGGGGAGTGCTGCGCTTCCAGATGATATGGTTCCGAAAATTCTCGTACCCGAAAATCTCATCCAGAATCACCTTGGCATAGTGAACGCAGTGCCAATCCTTTCGTAAAAGTGAATGAGTCGTCGCCGTCCGTTTCGGGATCATCTGGCACGGTCGCCGTGAATGAGAAGTCCGCGCCCGTGTCGAACGGCGGGTCGATGTAGATGAGGTTCACCTTGCCGGCGAACTCGGGCAGGAGCGACGGCAGTACATATTTCTTGTCGCCCCAGATCAGGCGGTTGCGCCATTCCTCCTCTCGGAAGCCCGGCGAGAAGAGGTGTCGTTGACGATCCTGCGCCGACTCGTTGACCGTCTCCACGGTTTGAAACGGAAGCGCCACGCGTAAGGGAGCAACGCGCCGCCCCGCGTCGTCATACTTCCCCTCCCAGACCAGCTCCGCCCGTGCGGGCCGGCGCGCCTTGGGCTTCTCGGTGCCGTTCTTTCGCGGCTTATCGTTCATCTGCGATTCCTCCCGGGCGGCAGTGTGTCCTGGGGCGTCTCTGTCGGCAACCGGAAGGTGTGCCTTGACCCCCACCCGGCGCGCGAGGCGCGCGCCGACCTCCCCCTTTCTGGGGGAGGGAGACGTGACGCCGCGTCCAAGAGGGGCCCCGATCGCTGCCCAAAAAACGGTCACTTAGGCCGCGCCGCCTGACAACAAACTGTCACGATCTATGACTGTGATCGCTGATGTAACGAGAGGTCTGCCGCACATAGGAGCGAATGAAATGCCCACCATCACCACGAAGGACGGTGTCGAGATCTTCTACAAGGATTGGGGTTCGGGCCGGCCGATCGTGTTCAGCCATGGCTGGCCGCTCTCCGCCGACGATTGGGACGCGCAGATGATGTTCTTTTTGAACAAAGGCTATCGCGTCATCGCCCACGACCGGCGCGGGCATGGCCGTTCGAGCCAGACGGATAGCGGGCACGACATGGATCATTACGCCGACGATCTCGCCGCGGTGACCAAGCATCTCGGTCTCAAGGACGCCATCCATATCGGCCATTCGACCGGCGGCGGCGAGGTCGTGCACTATATCGCCCGGCATGGCGAGGACGGAGTGGCGAAGGCGGCCATCATCAGCGCGGTGCCGCCGCTGATGGTCAAGACGGAGTCCAATCCGGACGGCCTGCCGAAATCGGTGTTCGACGATCTCCAGACGCAACTCGCCGCGAACCGCGCCCAATTCTACTACGACCTGCCGGCCGGGCCGTTCTACGGCTACAACCGCCCCGGCGCGCAAGCGCTGCCGGGCGTGATCACCAATTGGTGGCGGCAAGGCATGATGGGCGGCGCCAAGGCGCATTACGACGGGATCGTCGCCTTCTCGCAGACGGACTTCACCGAGGATCTGAAGAAGATCACCGTGCCGGTGCTGGTCATGCACAGCGAGGACGACCAGATCGTGCCTTACGTGGCGGCGGGGCCGCTCTCGGCGAAGCTGCTTAAGAACGGGACCTTGAAGACCTACAAGGACTTTCCGCACGGCATGATCACCAGCCACGCGGAGACGGTCAACGCGGACCTCCTGGCCTTCATCGAGGCGTAGGGCTAGCCGAGCGCCTTCGACACGGTCTTCGATTTCTTGCGCCAGCCTTCGACCGTCTCCATGAGCGCGGGCAGGAACAGCAGCGCGCCGACCATCGAGGACAGCAGCACGATGACCACGATCGTGCCGTAGAGCGAGACCATGGGCAGCTCGCTCAAGAGGCTGGTGCCGATGCCGGCGGCGAGCACGATCGTGCTGATGATCACCACGGGGCCGACCGCGGTGATCGTCTGGCGCAGGGCCGTGTCCAAATCGACCTCGTCGGATTTCTCCAGGCGGTAGCGGTTGAGCACATGGATCGTGCTGTCGACGGCGATGCCGAAGCCGACCGTGAAGGCGACCAGGTTGGTGAACTGAAGCCCCCAGCCGGCCAAATAGATATAGGCGCCGCCCATCGCCAGCGGGAAGAGGTTCGGCAGGATGCTGACCAGGCCTGCGCCGACCGAGCGCATGGCGAGCGCGATCAACACGAGGATCATGCCGACGGTGATCATCAGGCTGCGGTTGAGCAGCTCAATCATTTCGTGGCTCGCCCGCGCGGTCACCGGGACGATGCCGGTCACCGAGATCTGCACCTTGGTGCGTTCTTCTTTGGCGATGCTGTCCAGGCGCCGCTGCAGCCGCTCCATCATGGGGTCCAGCTCGTCGGAGGTGAGCTCGCCGAACCGGGCGGTGACCAGCACGGAATTCTCTTCCATTGAGGCGAGCCCCTTCACCAGCGAGGTGTCTTTTGCGCTCTCCAAGAACGCCATCAGACGGTCCTCGCCCTCCACCCCGCCGCCCAGCCACTCCTCCATGGCATGCGCCGAGGTGATGGCGCCGAGCGCCGGTTCGCGCGCCAGCGTGGCGTGCACCTTGCGGATGACGTCCAGCGTGCGGAAGGACATCAGATTGTAGTCCTTCGGCCAATCGAGGACGACGAGCAGCGCGTTGGCGCCGGCAAGCTTGCTGTCCACGGCGTTGAGGCCGGCGAGCGCCGGATGGTTCTCCGGCAGGTTGCTCGCATAGCTGTAGCGCGGTTCGTTCAGGAGATAGAGCCATCCCGCTGCGAGGACGATGAGGACGCCCACCGCCGAGATGGCGCGCGGGGCGAACGTCACCGCGTCGGCGGCCCAGTGGCACACGCGGTCGATGCCCCGCAGGACACTGTTCTTTTCGACCTGCTGCTGATTTTCGCGGGCGAAGCTCCGCAGGAACAGCAGCGCCAAGGGCGGGACGAGAAGAAGCGTGCCCATCAGCGCGACCGCCGTGCCCGACGCCGCGACGATGCCGAAATTGGCCACGAAGGGATGCGGCATCCAGATCAGCGACGCCAGGGCCAGCGTCGTGGTGAGCGAGGTGAGCACGCAGGCCGGACCGACGCGGCGGATGGCCCGCTCGACCGCGGCCTCGAGGCTGGACCCGGCCCGGACGCCGTTGCGCACCGAAAAGAGCAGATGCAGGCAGTCGGAGAACACGATGACGAGCACGATGGTCGGCGCGACTCCGGTCAGAAGGTTGATCTCCTGCCCGAAGAGCCACATGCCGCCGAGGAGCCAGATGACCGCGACGACGGCGGGAATGCCCGCGACGGCCACGAAGGCGAGCCGGCGGAAGAACAGCCAGGCGATCAGGAGCGAGACACCGAGCGCCAGCAGCCGGAAGATCTTCTGATCGCGCGCAAGCGCCGAGATGATCTCGATCCGCATGGCGGCGAGCCCCGTCAGCGCCAGGTGAAGATTGGTGCCGGCCAGAACCTCCTCCGCCTTGCTCCTGACCTCGCCGACGAGCCGGCGGTCCGTCTCTTCGCTCCGGTTTTTCTCGGCCAAGGAAATGGAGAAGACGGCGAGGCTGCCGTCGTCGGACAGGAGCTTATCGGCAATCAGGGGATTGGCCGTCGCCTCCTTGCGAAGCGCATCCCAGTTCTCGATCCTATCCAAGTCGTCCGGAAACAGCGGCTGGAGCTCCGCACCCTCTTCGGGCGGTTGAATGGCCGAGAACATCGACAACACGCTGCGCACGCCGGCGAGCGCGCCGAGCTCCTGGTCGAGCGTCTTGAGCGTCTTCAGGTCGTCGAGGTCGAAGGGCTTGTCCGAGGAAACGACCACGTGGATGTCGCGCTGGACGTCGGGAAAGCGCTCTTCGACGACATCGAGCTGGTCGAACGCCGGGTCGCCTGAGCGGAAAATCTCTCGAATGTCGCTCGAGAACTGTAGCTGGCTCGCCCCGTACGCCAGGATCGGGGTCACCAGAATCACGATCGCCAAGCATATCCAGGGATAGCGCAGGGAAACGAGGCCAAGCTTCTCCAGTCCGAACCCGGCTGTCATGCGGCTACCAGCGAGCGCCCGACATCATGGATCACCCCGTCTTTGTCGCTCATTCAACCCCCAGCTCAAATCCCGCAAGTTGTTAACCCAAAGACGGGCGAAGCCCAAGCCCCAGTGAGCCAAGCCCCGTCAACCTCTGCACGCCGCCGCCCGTTAACCTAGGTATCCGTGGATGTCACAACCCTGAAACAAAATCACCTTAAGTCGCGCTTTATCGTGCTGAACACTCGGATCGAAGACGACGCGACAAACGAGCCGGAAATGCGGCAGTATCGCGCGCTTTTTATTTCCGACATCCATCTCGGCACCAAGGCCTGCCAAGCCGAAGCCTTCCTAGACTTTATCCGCTGCCACGACGCGCCCCGCATCTACCTCGTGGGCGACATCGTCGACTTCTGGCGCATCCGGCGCGGCATCTACTGGCCGCAAGCCCATAACGACGTCCTGCAAAAGCTGCTGCGCAAGGTCCGCAAAGGTACCGAGCTCGTCTACATCCCGGGCAATCACGACGAGGCCATGCGCGAATATTGCGGTTCCCAATTCGGCGGCATCGCCATCGAACGCCAGACGGTCCATACGGGCGCCGACGGCAGGCGCTATCTCATCATGCACGGCGACGAGTTCGACGTGGTCGTCCGCTACGCCAAGTGGCTCGCCTTCCTTGGGGACTGGAGCTACACGATGGCGCTTTGGTTCAACACGCATCTCAATGTCGTGCGCCGCTGGTTCGGCATGCCGTATTGGTCGCTGTCGGCCTATCTCAAGCACAGGGTCAAGCGCGCGGTGAACTATATCGGCGAGTTCGAGCAGGCCCTCTCGCAGGAAGCGCGGCGCAACGGCGCGCAAGGGGTCATCTGCGGGCACATCCATCACGCCGCCATGCGTCAGGTGGGCGACGTCGTCTATATCAATCTCGGGGACTGGGTCGAAAGCTGCACCGCCGTGGCCGAGACCGAGGAGGGGATCTTCGAAATCATCCGCTGGAATCCGCACACGGGCGTGCGCGGGGCCGACGCCCCGGCCAAGGAGCTTGAGGCTGCCGCCTGATGCGCATCCTCATCGCGACCGATGCCTGGCACCCCCAGGTGAATGGCGTTGTCCGCACCTATGAGAGGCTGGCCGTCGAGCTTCCGAAGCTCGGCGCCGAAGCCTGCTTCCTCGCCCCCTCTCAATTCCGCACGCTTCCTTGTCCCACATACCCGGAGATCAGGCTGGCGCTCACCACGCCGCGCACGATTGCGCGCCATATCGAGGCGGCGCAGGCCGATTTCATCCATATCGCGACGGAGGGCCCCATCGGCCTGATGACGCGGCAGTACTGCCGCAAGATGAAGCGCCCCTTCACCACGAGCTATCACACGCGCTTCCCCGAGTATCTCTCGGCCCGGCTGCCCGTCCCCGAGTCTTGGGGCTACGCCTTCCAGAGGCGCTTCCACAATAGCGGGGCCGGGCTATTCGTCGCCGCGCCTTCCGTGGAAGCCGATCTCAAGGCGAAGGGCTTCGAGCGCATGATGCGCTGGACCCGCGGCGTCGACGTGGATCTGTTCAAGCCGCGCAATGTGCGCCTGTTCGGCACGCAGCCGGTCTTTCTCTATGTCGGACGCGTCGCCGTGGAGAAGAATATCAAGGCCTTTCTCGATCTCGACCTGCCGGGCCGCAAGGTGGTGGTCGGCGGCGGCCCGCAAGCGGCGGAGCTCGAGCGGCGCTATCCGGATGTGCTGTTCACCGGGCCGAAAGAGGGCGAGGACCTGGCCAAAGCCTATGCCTCGGCCGATGTGTTCGTGTTTCCGAGCCTCACCGATACGTTCGGCCTCGTGATTCTGGAGGCTTTGGCCTGCGGCGTGCCCGTGGCGGCCTTCCCGGCCTATGGGCCGAAGGACGTGCTCACGGACCCGGCGGTTGGCGCGATCGACACCGATCTCAGGGCCGCCGCGCTTCGCGCGCTGGAGCTCGACCGCGGCGCGGCCAGGGCGCATGCGCTGAATTACAGTTGGGAGAATTCGGCCCAGGAGTTTCTGGACAACGTGCTCGCGGCCCACAATCTGGGACTGCCCGAGCGGCGCCGGCTCTTGCCGCGCTTGCGCCGGCGGCGGGCCGAGACCCCCAAAAAGAAAGCGGCCCGGTTGGGGGGAAACCGGGCCGCTTCATTCATGCGTCAGTTTGGGGGACGCTTGGGGGAACTTGCGTCCACCCAGAGATGGTTAGCGGCCCGTTTCTTTTCAAGACCGGACGTGCCAAGTTGTCGCACCTGACGCGCTAAGTCTCGGTAAGAGAAGGCAGAAAAAGGCTAGCCGAAAAGGGCAGCGCGCTTGACCGCGTGAAGCTCGGAGAGGGTCAAGGGCTCCGGCCGCTCGAACCGGGCGCTTTCCGGCCCGGCGGGGCCCTCCGGCAGGCCTGGTGCGGCGCGGCTTGGCGCGGCCTCCGCGTGGAGGCTCCGACCCTGCGTCAGCATCGCATCCACGTCATGCTGCTTCAGGCCGTCGCCATCTTTCGGGGGACCGTTCAGAAGGTCGTCGTCGTCCTTGGTGAGTGGCCCCGCCGGCGCGGCCTCCCCAACATCCGAGGCGCCGATCATCGCGTGGATGCGCTGTTCGACATGGCGCAGCAAGCGCACCACCTTGGCGGTCCGCTGCCCGGTGATGTCCTGGAACGAGCACGCGGTGTAGATATCGATGGCGTGCCGATCGAGCCGGTCGCAGAACGCGGGGTCCACGCCCTTCTCCCGAAGCGTCCAGGCCACCTCTTGCACGTCCTCGGCAGCCGACAGGATCTCGGACGTGGCCGTCTCCGTGGCCTCGACGATCTGGTCGAGCTCCTCGGAAGCGTTTGAGAGACGCTTGTCGAAGGTCGGAGGCGTGCGAAGCTGGGCAATCTCGCGCCGTGTGCGGGTAATCGCCGCGCTGATATCCGCGAGCTCGGCGAGAATGCCGGAGAAGCCGGTTTGCCGTTGCGGCTTGAGCACCGCCGCCTCGAGCCTGGCGATGGCGTCGAGCAGCAATTGCGTCTCGGGCGTCCGGTTGCGGCGCGCGTATTCGGCGAGGAACCAGCGGCCGAGCGGAGAATCGCGCAAGGTCGCCTCGATGGCGGCATAGTCGTGCGCCAACCCCTGTTGGGGCGGCGGCGCGCTTTGCTGCAATGTCTGGGCGCCGCGTGGCGCACGTTCCGGCATGGTGATGGCGAAGCTATCTGATTCGGCGTAAGGCCCGAACGTAGCAGCCGCAGGGCAGGGGATTCGTTAACGACCATGGTAAGCCGGGCCTCAACAGCCGAAACGGGGCCGTCCCTGGCTTGGCGCCTCGGCTTTCTCTATGCCGCGCTGTTCCTGGTGGTCGGCTGCTATCTGCCCTACCTGCCGGTCTGGCTGAAATGGCGCGCGCTCGACGCCGACCAGATCGCCATCCTGCTGGCGACGCCGCTTTATGTGCGCATCGTCTTCACGCCGGCCATCAGCTTCGCCGCCGACCGGCTCGGCAGCCGGCGTCTGATCCTCATCGCGCTGGCCTGGGGCTCGCTCGCCTCCTTCGTGCTGCTATGGCTGTCCGCCGGCTTCTGGCAGATGCTCCTTGCCGCCGTTCTTCTCGCCATCAACTGGACCACGATCATGCCCTTGATCGAGACGGTGGCGATCAGCGGCATCCGCAAGAAAGGACTCGACTACGGCCGGGTGCGTCTCTGGGGCTCTGTGACCTTCATCGCCGCGAGCCTCGGGGCTGGCTTCGTCATCCAGCTGTCGAGCCCGGGCGCGGTGCTGCCCATGCTGATGATCGCGACGTCGCTCATGGTGGTGGGCTCCTATCTCGTGCCGCGCGACCTTGGGGGCAGGGGGGAGCTCAACACCGCGCCGGTGCGGCGCTTGAGCCTGAGGGACGGCTTCGCGCTCACCCATGCCCCGCTCTTTCTTCTGTTCCTGCTCGCCGCCAGCCTGATCCAGGGAAGCCACGCGCTGCTCTACGCCTTCGGCTCGCTCCATTGGCAGGCGCAAGGTTTCTCGGGCGGCACCATCGGTGCGCTCTGGTCGATCGGCGTTGCCGCCGAGGTGGCGCTGTTCGCCATGTCGGGGCGGGTGATGGCGTATGCGGGGAGCACACGGCTCTTGGTGCTCGCCGGGCTCGCCACCGCGCTGCGCTGGGCGTTCATGGCCGTCGACCCGCCGCTTTGGGCAACGGGGCTGCTCCAGACCTTGCATGCCTTGAGTTTCGGCGCCGCGCACCTCGCCGCCATCCATTTTCTGACCCACGCCGTGCCGGAGGACCGCGCCGCCACAGCCCAAGGCCTCTACGCCGCCGTGGTGGCGGGCATCGTCCTCGGCACGGTGACCCTTGCCTGCGGGCCGCTCTATCGCCTGCTGGGGGGCGAGGCCTACGCGATCATGGCGCTGCTGGCGGCTCTTGGGACCGCCGCGGCGTTCAGCCTGCGCCGGCGCTGGCGGGGCGGGCTCGTGGTGGCCGAAGCTCAGCCCCACAGCGCCGGCGAGGGCGGAAAGACCATGCCCGCCTCGTAGGCGAGCCCATGCTCGCGGTCGCGCTCGAGGAGCAGCGGGCCGTCGAGATCCACCCAGTCGGCGTCCTGGGCGAGAAGGAGCGCAGGCGCCATGGACAGCGAGGTGGCGACCATGCTGCCGATCATCACCTTGAGGCCGAGCGCCCGGGCCTCTTGCACCGCGGCGAGCGCCTCGGTGAGCCCGCCCGTCTTGTCGAGCTTGATGTTGACCGCGTCGTAGCGGCCCGCGAGCGCTTGGAGGGAGGCGCGGTCATGCACGGATTCATCGGCGCAGACGGGCACGGGCCGATCGATGGCTCCGAGCATGGCGTCGTTTCCGGCCGGCAGCGGCTGCTCGACCAGTTCCACGCGGGCCTCGGCGGCGGCCGCTAGAAGCGACTCGGTTTCATGGGGTTGCCAGGCCTCGTTGGCATCGGCGATCAGCCTTGCCTCGGGCAGGGCGGCCCGGACCGCCAAGAGGCGCTCGACGTCGCCGTCACCGCCGAGCTTCAACTTGAGGAGCGGAAAGCCGCGTGCGGTCGCCGCCTGTCTGGCCATGGTTTCGGGGGCGGCGAGGGAGATGGTAAACGCCGTGGGGACCTCATGGAGCGGCGGGAGACCCGCCAGGGCGGCGGCATTTTGGGCCGCGCGCTTCGCCTCCAGGTCCCATAGGGCGCAGTCGAGCGCGTTCCGGGCGGCGCCCGGCGGCATGCGCTTGGCGAGGCCGGCCCGGTCCAGGCCTTCGCTCAAAGCTTGGCGGGCCCCTTCGATGGCCGCCACCACGCCCTCCACGCTTTCGCCGTAGCGCAGATACGGCACGCATTCGCCGCGGCCTTTCAATTGGCCGTCGCCGATCTCGGCCACCACCACGACGGCCTCTTGTTTCGAGCCGCGCGAGATCGTGAAGCTACCCTTGATCGGCCAGCGTTCCACCTGGACGGCGAGGCTCAAGCCCGCGATTGTGCCTCCACCGGCTTTCGATGCGCCTGCCATAACGCCTTTATTTCTCCCGCAATTTCGTCCTAAAACGTAAGCACTTAAACGGCGGCGGGCGCCCGAAAGCTTACAGAACGATCCAAGCTAAGCCCTTCCATGCTCAAGCGCGACCACCAGCTCGTCCTGCCGACCCAAGCCCGTGCCCCGGGCTTTCGCGTCGAGCTGCGCGGGACCACCTTCCGGCTGATCGCCACCGGCGCTTGGACGGTCGCGGAAGTGGCCGATCTGGACAAGGCTCTGAAGCGCTTGCGGGTTCCGATTCCGCCGTCGCCCGATTTCACCGGCGAGATGGACATCGCCGGCATCGCCGAGATCGACACCGCCGGCGCCTGGCTCCTGCAGCGCACGGCCAGGGCTTGGCAGAAAGGCGGCTTGCGCACCCACTACGCCGGCGCCACCGAGAGCTTCCGCATTCTTATTGAGGAAGTGCACAAACGCGGGGCAGCCAAGCGGCCCGAGATCGACAAGGTCGCCCCGCTGCAACAACTGGTCGACGACACGACCAAGGCCGTGACCAGCGTCTGGCAAGACGCGGTGCAGCTCACGGCGTTTCTCGGCGAGGTCACGGCCGCGTTCCTGCGGCTGTTCAGGCAGCCGTGGCGCTTCCGCACCACGTCGTTCTTTCATCATCTCGATCACGCGGGGCTACGCGCGTTGCCGATCATCGCGCTGATCTGCTTTCTGATCGGCGCGGTGGTCATGCAGCAAGGCGTGGTGCAGCTTAGGCCCTTCGGCGCCGAGCCGTTCGCCGTGAACATGGTGGCGATCCTGGCGCTCCGCGAGGTGGGCATTTTGCTGACCGCCATCATGGTCGCCGGCCGTTCCGGCTCCGCCTTCACCGCGGAGATCGGCTCGATGAAGATGCGCGAGGAGATCGACGCCATGCGCACGCTCGGCATCGACCCCATGGATACGCTGGTGCTGCCGCGCGTGCTGGCCCTGGTCGTGGCCCTGCCGCTGCTCACGTTTCTCGGCGACATCATGGCGCTCGCAGGCGGCGGCGTCATGGCCTTCGGGGTGCTTGGCATCGACATGGGGACCTATATCGACAAGCTGCACGAGGCCGTCGACTTCCAGCACTTCATGGCCGGCATGATCAAGGCGCCCTTCGCCGCGATCATCATTGGACTTGTCGGCTGTCTCGAAGGCTTGCGGGTCGAGGGCAGCGCGGAGTCCCTCGGCAGCCACGTCACTTCCGCCGTGGTCAAGGCGATCTTTTTGGTCATCATCCTGGACGCCGTGTTCGCCATGTTCTTGTCGGGGATCGGGGTGTGACCGTGACCGGCACGGACGGACGAGAGGTGGTCATCTCCGTGCGCGGGCTCGCCAAGAGCTTCGGCAGCCATCAGATTTGGGAGTCGCTCAGCCTCGACGTCTATCGCGGCGAGATCCTCGCCATTGTCGGCGGCTCGGGGCAAGGCAAGTCGGTGCTGATGCGGGTCATCACCGGGCTGGTCACGCCCGACAAGGGCGATGTCGGACTGTTCGGGCAGAATGCGAAGACGCTCACGCCGCAAGCCCGGCTCGAGATCGAAAAACGCTGGGGCATTCTCTTCCAGGACGGGGCCCTGTTCTCCTCGCTCACGGTCTTGCAGAACATCCAGGTGCCCATGCGCGAGCATCTGAACCTGCCGCAGGCCATGATGGACGACCTGGCCTTCCTCAAGCTGACCATGGTCGGCCTGCCGCCCAACGCCGCCCACAAGTTTCCCTCGGAGCTGTCCGGCGGCATGCGCAAACGCGCCGGCCTCGCCCGGGCGCTCGCGCTGGACCCGGAGATCGTCTTCCTGGACGAGCCGACCGCTGGCCTCGACCCGATCGGAGCCACCGACTTCGATCACCTAATTCGCAAGTTGCAACAGACACTTGGACTAACGGTCTATATGGTGACCCACGACCTTGATACCATTTTCACGGTGTGCGACAGGGTGGCCGTTCTAGCGGACAAGAAGATCGTGCGGACGGGGTCGCCGGCCGAACTACAGAGCCAGCCCAATCACCCGTGGATCCAGGAATATTTCTGCGGGGAGCGGGCACGCGCCGCGAGCCCCACCGAGCAACGACGGCTGATCGCGAATGACGCCTGACGGTTGTTGAGGGTCGATGGAAACCAAGGCCAACTATCTGATGATCGGCGGTTTCGTTCTGGGCGCTCTCGCCTTCGCCTTCATCTTCATTTTTTGGATCACGAACTTCGCGAGCGGCGGCAAACGCTATCTCATCGTGTTCGAAGGCTCCGTATCAGGTCTCACCTCCGGATCGAGCGTCTCCTTCAACGGCATCAAGATCGGCGAAGTGCAAACCTTCGCGCTCGATCCCACCGATGGGCGCAAGGTGCAGGTCGTGGTCGGCGTCCATGAGGACACGCCGGTGCGGGAGAATTCGCGCGCCAAGATCCAGTCCCTCGGCCTCACCGGCGGCAAAGGCGTCGAGATCTCGCCCGGCACACCGGACTCGCCCCTTCTGGTGGCGACGGACGAGGATCCCATTCCGACGATCAAGGCCGCCCCCGGCGCCACGGGCGGGCTGTTCGACGCCGCGCCCGCCGCCCTCGACAGCGCCAATGCCTTCATCCAGCGCTTGAACGACCTCGTCGCCGCGAACGAGGCGGCGGTCAACAGCACGATGACCAACGTGAACGAGTTCACCGCCATGCTGAACAGCAAGGATGAGGAAATCAGTCAGACCATCACCGAGCTGAACGAGGGGGCGAAGGCCTTCAGCGAGCTGGGCGGGAAGCTCGACAACAATGTCGATGTCCTCACCCAGCAGGCCAAGCAAGGCATGCAGGATTTCAGCGCCGCCATGCAGGAAGCGCGGCGCGCGGCCGTGACCCTCAACCGGATCCTCGAAAAGTTCGAGCAGAGCCCGACGGGATTCCTGCTGCGCGGCGGGAGCCCGCCGGGAAGCGCGTCGGAGTCCTCTCCCTCCGCGCGAGGGTTCGGGCCCGGCCCGAGACGCTAAGTCTTAGCTGCGTTAGAAGGCTAATGGGCCGAGCTGACCGCCAGGCGCTGTGAGCGTGCGGCCCGCGATGTGCGATCGCGCCGTTTCAGCGAGCTGGGCTCGGGATCGCACGGAATCTCGATGTCGATCTCGAGCAGCGAGATCTCCTTCCCCCGGTCGATCTTCACCTGAACCTTGTCCACGTCCACGGTGACGTATTTCGCGACCGCGGCGAGCACCTCTTCCCTCAGAAGCGGGATCAAGTCGGAATGGTTGTCGGCCCCGCGCTCATGCGTCAGCAGAATCTGGAGACGCTCGCGCGCGACCGAGGCGGACTTTCGCCTTCTGAATGGCATGAACCAGCTCATGCCGCTTTCCTTCCGAACAGCTTGCTGAAGATGCCGCTGCGGTCGGTGGGGAAGTCCATCGGGATGTCCTCGCCCATCAGCCGTCTCGCGGCGTCGCTATAGGCGCGCGCCGGCGCGCTCTTGGGATTGTTGATGGTGACGGGCGAACCGAGATTCGAAGCGCGCAAGACCTCGTCGCTTTCGGGAATGATGCCGAGCAGCGGCAGAGACAGAATGTCGATGACGTCGTCGACATTCAGCATATCGCCGCGGCCCGCGCGCACCGGGTTGTAGCGCGTGATCAGAAGATGCTTGTCCACGTGTTCGCCGCGCGCGGCCTTGTCGGTCTTGGCGTCGAGCAGACCGATGATGCGGTCGGAATCGCGTACCGAGGACACTTCCGGGTTCGTCACCACCACGGCAACGTCCGCATGACGCATCGCGAGCGTCGAGCCGCGCTCGATGCCGGCGGGACTGTCGCAGATGACCCAGTCGAAGGTCTCGCGCAGTTCGGCGATCACCTTCGCCACCCCTTCGTCCGTCAGGGCGTCCTTGTCGCGCGTCTGGGACGCGGCGAGCAGGTAGAGCGTCTCGAGGCGCTTGTCGCGAATGAGCGCTTGAGACAGCTTCACCGTCCCTTGCGTCACGTAGATCAGGTCATAAACGACGCGGCGTTCCGCGCCCATGACGAGATCGAGATTGCGGAGCCCCACGTCGAAATCGACGACCGCGACGCGTTCGCCGGTCTGCGCAAGCGCCGCGCCGAGCGCGGCACTCGTCGTCGTCTTGCCGACCCCGCCCTTTCCAGATGTCACTACGACGACCTGCGCCATGCCGTTCCTCCTTGCCTCAGTCGAGTGCTTTGATTGTTAGGATGCCGTCTTCCAGCCACGCGTGAGCGGGCTTCTCGAGCAGGCTCGGGGGAAGATCCTCCGCCATGCGGTAATATCCGTCGATGGCCACAAGCTCGGCCGCAAGCCGGTGGCAGAAGATGTGCGCCGCCTGATTTCCGTCCGCCCCGGCCAAGACTCTGCCCCGCAGCGCTCCGTAGATGTGGATCGATCCGGTGGCGACGATCTCGGCGCCCGAAGAGACCGAGCCGATGATGGTGAGATCGCCGTCCTGGAACACCGTTTGCCCCGAGCGGATAGGCGTGTCGATGACCCGAGACGAGGGGGCAGGCTCCGCGGCTGCTTGGACGGCAGGAGCCTTTTCGCGCGGCGCCTCGTGGTCGATTGCCCGGCCCGGCGCCAGCACCGGCGGAAGATCGTCGTCGACCCAGGCCGGTTCGGCGCCGAGAAGGCCCATGACCCGGATTCCCCGCGCGCCGAGGTCGGCAATCAGTGTCGCCAGCTTGCCCTTGGTCAAGAGCAACCGCGACACATCGACGACGACCGGTTTGGCGGCGAAGAAGCCCGGAGAGCGGGAGAGCCAGGTATCGGCCTCGGCAAGCCATCGGCCGATCGGCATTTCAGGCTTGAGAACGAAGGCGAGAAACGTGCGTCCCTGAAACGTGAAGGAACGGGACGGCTGCGCTGCCGTTGCGGACGGCTTGGGTGCGGCGGCTGCCATGGCTGTTTGTCGGTCCCCCTTTTGATTTAGTTAATAAAATGACCACCATAGTTAACGGACGGTTAACGGCGGGGCGCGGGACCGACTATTTTTGAAGAGCTTCTGCGTGGGGGCTTCAACGGCGCGCGACAAGGCGCTGAAAGGACTCCGCAAACGAAAGACCCCCTCGCTCCATTTCTGGAGGAGGGGGCCTGTTCGTGGGGGAGCCTTATGGCTCTTTTTGACGCCTTTAAATCTTAACGCAGGCGGCCGCTCGCATGCGCCAGCAGGAGATAGACGCGCCCGGTCTCGGACGTGAGATAGTTCTGGAGCATGTTGCCGGCGGGATCCGACTGCTCGGCTTCCGCTAGCAGACGCTCGAAGTCGGCGATGTAGCGGTCGACCGTATTGCGGAACTCGCCGTCGCGATCGTAGCGGCCCGAGATCTCATCGAAGGTCGCCTGACCTTCGTAAGTGTAGATGTGACGGCCGAGCACGCCACGCTCGCCCGCGCGCATGCGGTACCAGACGTCCGCCGCCGTGCGGTTGTCGATGGCGCGCGACAGCTCGTCGATGCGGAGCTGACCAGCGCCGCTCGCCGCAGGACCGCGCGAAGGCTCGGCCGGCGTCCAGCCGCCGCGTCCCGATGCGTTCGAAAGCTGCTGAGCCAGACCGCCCGTGTTCCGATCGAGATCGGCCGCCTCGTAAGGTCCGGAGACTTGATGGCCACGCGCATCGAAGCGCGGCATTGGCGGCAGGCCGTAGTCGCCGCCGGCGGGCCGGGGCTCTTCCGCGCGGGGCGGGAAGGGCGCAGGCTGCGGCTGCGGAGCGGGCTGAGGATAAGGATTGCCGCCGCCCATGTTGCCATGTCCCATGCTGGCCGCCGGCGCGCCGGCCCGCGGCAGGCTGGGCGTCATTGCCTCGATCTCGCGGAACTGATCGTTGAGCGCCTTGCGGATCGCGGCGGTCGCCTGAGCGGTCTGCTCGGGCAGGGTGTCCATGCGCTTTTGCATTTCCTGGCGGAGCGCATCGAGGTCGGTCGCGGTCTGCCGCGCCGCCTCGCGCATGCCGCGCGAGGTATGGTCGAACTGACCGCGCATCTGCTCAAGCTGCCGGCCGATCTGCGTGATGACCGTCTCGAAGCTGCCCTTGAGGTCGGTGACGGCGCGTGCCGTATGAGCCTGCGCCTCGTCGCGCAGCTTTTCGATCTGGGCGAGGGCCTGTTGCGCTTGGCCGGCGGTGTCGCGGCCGAGAGCGGTGGTCACTTGCTTCGCCCGCGCTTCGGCTTGGGTCAGCGCGCCTTCCACGATGCCCGCGTAGTTGCCCATCATGCCGTCGAGCTCCTGCGCCTTGGTGTTGACCGTGTGCAGGAGGGCGATGATGGATTGGTGCCGGCCTTCCAGGATCGAGTCGATCTTGGCATTCGAGGAGTCGAGCGCCTTGGCCGCGGTGAGAATGGCTTGGCCCTGGCTCTCGAAACGCTGGGTGAGCCCGTGGATCTGTTCGAGCAGCCCCTTTGACACCTCGCGCAGATTGCCGGTTTGGCTCGTCAGGATGCCCACCGCTTCCTTGGACTGGGCGCCGACCTGCTGGGCGGTCTGCTGCATCATCTGCGAGTTGTTGGCGAGCACCTCGTTGAGCTGCGCGGTCTGCCGGCCGAAGGTCTCGTCGACCAGGCGCGTATGCTCGCCGAGCATCTTGTCGGTCTCGGCCGTGCGCTGGCCGAAAGTGGCATCGATCGCCTTGAGCCGCTCGGCAAGCGCCGTGATGACGAGCTGCGCGCGCTCGCCCATGGTCTTTTCCAGAGACTCGGTCTGCTGGGTGATGGCGCTTTCCAGGCCCTGCACTTTTTGGAGCAGGGACTTGGTGAAGCTGTCGGCCCGCTCGGCCAGCGTCCTGTCGAGCGCGATGGCGCCCTGGTTGACCGCCGAGGTGAACTGCGCGGTCCGATCGCTCAGCGTCTTGTCGACGACGCTCGTCCGGTTCTCGACCGCGGCGGCAAGCGCGTCAGTCCGCTCTTGGAGCGTCTTCTCGAAGATGACGGCGCCTTGGGCCACCACGCCGGTGAAGGCCTCGGTCCGATCGGCAAGGGTCTTGTCGAGTTTCTCCGTGCCCTCGGCGGCGGCGGCGCTCAACGCCTCTGTCCGTTCGGCGAGAGTCTTATCGAGGGTGACGGCGCTTTGCGCGACCATGTTGGTCAGCGCGTTGGTCTTGTCGGTGAGCGTCTTCTCCAGCGTCACGGCGCCCTCGGCGACGACGTTGGTGAAGGCGTCCGTCCGGTCTGCAAGAGTCTTGTCGAGGGTGACGGCGCTCTCGGCGACCACGTTGGTGAGCGCGTTGGTCTTGTCGGTGAGCGTCTTCTCCAGCGTCCCGGCGCCCTCGGCGACGACGTTGGCGAAGGCGGCTGTCCGGTCTCCAAGCGTCTTGTCGAGGGTGACGGCGCTTTCGGCGACGACGTTGGTGAAGGCGGCCGTCCGGTCCCCGAGCGACTTGTCGAGGGTCAGGACGCTTTGGGCCACCACGTTGGTGAAGGCGGCCGTCCGGTCTCCAAGCGTCTTGTCGAGCGTCACGGCGCCTTCGGCGATGAGGCCGGTGAAGGTATCCGTGCGGTCCTTCAACGCCTTGTCGAGCGTCTCGGTGCTCTGGCCGATCTCGGCCATGAACGTCTCGGTGCGCTCCTTCATGGTCTTGTCGAGAGCGCTCGCGTTCTGGGTGATCGCCGCGTTGAACGCCTCGGTGCGATCGCCCAGCGTCTTGTCGAGCATGATCGCACCCTGTGCCACGGTGGACTCAAGGCCCTTGATGCGCTCGGCCAGCGAGCCCTGGAGGGCCTCGGTGCGCTCCTTCATGGTCTTGTCGAGCGCGGTCGTGCGCTCGGCCACCGTTTTCTCCAGCGCGGAGAGGTTCTGGGTGGCGCCGTCGATGACCTTGGTCAGACGGCCTTGCTCTTTCGTCAGGCGCTCCAGGAGACCCGGCACCTGCTCGGCGACCTTGGCCTGGGCCTTGTGAACCTGCTCGGCCGCTTCGCTGGAGCGGGTCACCAGCAGTTCGGTGAGCTGCGTGCCGCGTTCGGCGAGCTTCTTGTCGATCGAGCCGGAAGCATTGGCGATGTCGCGCGCCACGGCCGCGCCCACGCCCTTCAGCGCCTCGCTGACCCGTTGGCTGTTGTTGTTGAGGGCATCGCGCTCGGTGGCAAGCTCGTTGATCAAGTTCCTGACACGAAGCTCGTTTTCGCCGTAGGAGCGCTCAAGCGCCGCGACTTCGTTGTGCACCATGGCCTCGAGCTCGGAGGCCCGGCCGATGGCGCGGGAGATGGCGTCGTTCATCGCCGCCACCTGACGGCGGATGGTCTGGCCCACGGAGGCCACGGACTGCTCGGCCAGCTTGTCCGGCTCGGCCAGGCGCACGGCGACCTCGGTCATGGCGGAGGCCATGAGACGGAGCTCCTGCGCCCGCCAGACGAGAAGGGCGAGGAACCAGAAGATGACGATCGGCACCAGGATGGAGGCGGTCGCCGCCAAGGCCGGGGCGCTCAAATAGCCGCCGCTCGCAGCCTCGTTGGAGACCACCCCATAGGCAAAGAAGCCGCCGATGATGAACCAGACGACGGAGGCGCCGAGCGCGATAAGGAACGGCGTGCGCGCGGGCCTCTGCTGAAGGGCGAAGATCAGCCCGCCGATGGAAGGAATGTCGTCGTTGGCGGGTGCGGACAGCCGGCGCTGCGGGGGCGGCCCTGCGGGGCGGCGCGTCCGGGTCAGATGCCTGGGCGAGGGTGCGGCGCCTGAATTCTCAGGCATCTCGGCGGGCTTGGCGTCCTCTTGGGGCGCCTTGAGGGTCTGCGGCCGGGCGTCCTCACGCCGCATGTCTTCGCGGCGGGGCTCTTCGCGCTGAGGTTCTTGGCGAAGCTCTTGACGCTGAGGCTCTTGACGTTTTGGCTCCTCGCGCTTGCGCTGCTCGGCCTTGAGCCGGTCGGCGAGGCTGGAACGCCGGGGCAGGGTTGGGCCGTCGTCCTTCCCCTTGGACTTCCCCTGCATCATCGCTTCGAGGGGGCCCTTGACTTCGTCCTTGTCGTCTGGCGTCGCTTTTTCCGGGGCCGACTTAGCTTGTTCCTGCGCCATCACGCGTTCCTCGCACCACTAGACTTCAGAACAGGAGAAATTCTGCGCCGTAAGACTATGAGACCCGCAACTTTGCGGCGCATCGCATGGTGGGAACCGCATCACTTCCGGCGGAAACCTAACCGGAAGAGCCCCCAAAGCTTTTTCCCCGTCACCCCAACATCGTTAACGAATTTTTAGGGCTAAAAAAAGCTGAATCGAGTGCTTGGGTTAACGGCGGTTAACCCCCTAGCGCGCAACGCGAAATTGAGGCGTCGGCGGCGCGAATCGCGTAACACTTGGGGGCGCTGTTGCACGCGGGCGACGATTTCCGGTTGTATGGCAAACACATAGGCGCCCGCCACAACAAGAATCCGTCCCAATCGGACCTCAAACAACGGTCTGGGATTTTCAGGGAGACAGTCATGGCTGGCGAGCACGCGGCGCGGACCACGGAGCCGGAAAACGGGCAGGAGCGCTCATCCCGGCCCGTCGACCTCGACCATCTGGCCCGATATACGCTCGGCGAGCGGGCCCTGGAGCGTGAGGTCCTGGAGCTCTTTTGCACCCAGTCGGTGCTTTATCTCGAGCAATTGCGCGCCGCCATGTCGGACAGGGACTGGAAGCACGCCGCGCACTCCCTGAAGGGTACCGCCCGGGCCGTAGGCGCCTGGCGGGCGGCTCAGGCGGCCGAACGGGCAGAAGGGCTCCAAGGCGATGTCCTGACCCAGTTCCGCACCGCCCGGATCGACGAGATCGAGGTGTCCCTGCGCGAGGCGGAGGCCTATATCGCCGCCGTGCTCAAGGATCGCTAGCCGGCGGTTTTCCGGCCGCGGTGTGCCGCAAGGCACTGGTGTCTCAAATTCAATTGCCTTATAGACACGGATCGCGGGCGGGCCGGCCCCACTCGCGTCTTCCTTCGGGCGCGCGCGAAAGCCCGCAACACAGCCCGGCTCCCGAGATCGGATCAAGCCTTCAAGCCCGCCAACGTCATGGCCAGGATCACCTTTATTCAACCTGATGGGACCGAGAACGCGGTCGAGGCCGAGCCCGGCATGACCGTGATGGAGGCCGCCGTGAAGAACTCGGTGCGCGGCATTGCGGCGGAATGCGGCGGTGCCTGCGCCTGCGCCACGTGCCATGTCTATGTGGAAGACGAGTGGCGCGAAGCCACCGGCCAGCCGGAGCAGATGGAGGAGGACATGCTCGATTTCGCTTTCGATATTCGTCCGTCGAGCCGTCTCTCCTGTCAGATCAAGGTGACCGAGGCCCTCGATGGCCTCAAGGTCCGGATTCCCGAAAAGCAGTTCTGAGGCGCTATGTCAGTGGATGTGATCAAGACCGACGCGGTCATTATTGGGGCAGGGCCCGTTGGGCTGTTTGCCGTGTTCGAGCTCGGCCTGGTCGACGTGAAAGCGCACGTGATCGACATTCTCGACCGGCCCGGCGGCCAATGCGCGGAGCTCTATCCGGAGAAGCCGATCTACGACGTGCCCGCGCTCGCCATCGTCACCGGCCAGGAGCTGACCGACCGGCTGATGGAGCAGATCAAGCCGTTCGGCGCCGAGTTCCATTTCAGCGAGCGTGTCGAAACGCTGGAGAAGACGGAGGAGGGCTACCGCCTCGTCACCGACGCCGGCACCACGTTCGAATGCAAGGTCGTGGTAATCGCCGCGGGCGGCGGATCCTTCACGCCGAAGCGGCCGCCGCTTCCGGGCATCAAGCAGTACGAAGGCACCTCGGTGTTCTATTCGGTCCGCAAGATGGACGCGTTCAGGGACAAGGACGTGCTCATCGTCGGCGGCGGCGACTCCGCGCTCGATTGGACCTTGAACCTTCAGCCGGTCGCCAAATCGCTGACGCTGGTGCATCGCCGTCAAGAGTTCCGCGCCGCGCCGGCCTCCGTGCAGAAAATGCTGGAGCTGGTCGATAGCGGCAATATCTCCTTCAAGCTCGGCCAGGTGACGGAGCTGCACGGCGATAACGCTCAGCTTACCGGCGTTACGGTCAAGGCGCCCGACGGCTCCACCTTCGAACAGCCGACCGAGGTCATGCTGCCCTTCTTCGGGCTCACCATGAAGCTCGGCCCCGTCGCCAATTGGGGGCTCAATCTCGAAGAGAACCTGGTGCCCGTGGACACCGAGAAGTTCGAGACGAGCGAGAAGGGCATCTTCGCCATCGGCGACATCAACGCCTATCCGGGCAAGCTGAAGCTGATCCTGTCGGGTTTCCACGAGGCCGCGCTCATGGCGCAGCAGGCGCACAAATATGTGCACCCGGACAAGAAGCTCATCTTCCAGTACACGACGTCCTCGTCGAACCTCCAGAAGAAGCTCGGCGTCAAGTAGCTGTCTTTTGAAAGGGCCTTAGGCGAGCGAGCGGTAGACCGCGACGTCGTAGGGGCTGAGCAGCCGCACCTTGAGACGCTCATGAGCGGGCAACTCAGCGCGCGCAAATACGCCGCTCGCCTCGACGAGATCGGTCGCGACCGGATCGACGAGGATCAGATAGAGCCGCCGCGGCTTGTGCCGGTACGACACCACGATGTTGTTCAAAACCTCGGCGAAGATTTCACGCGAGAACGGATTGAAGAAGTAGTGGACGGCCTCGCCGTCCGGCGTCCCCACCTGGCTCGCGTCTTCCAGCACGCATTCGACGTTGCGGCAGAGCATGCGCGAACGCGGATACTGCGCGATGTTCATCTCCGCATTGTCATGTAGCTCCTCGGCGAACTCGACACCGGCCACGGCGGCGAAGGGATGTTCCGAGGCGAGCAGCATCACGCGGCCTTTGCCGGCGCCGTAGTCGACGAAGGTGAGCTTGGAGAGATCGTAGTCGACGCCGGCGAGCGCCCACTCGAACAATTGGCACGGCGTCGGCCGGTAGTCGTGACCGTGCGCGCGATTGGCGCCGGCGATCGTAAGGCCCGATAGCGGGAGCGGGTCCTTGGTCGGCGAGAAGAAAAGTTGCTCTTTCGGCGGATCGAGCACGCGCGCATGCAGCCAATGCAGGAACTCGCGATAGTCCTGCTTCATCCGTTCGGGACGCGCATGTTCCTTGAGCTTCGCGCCGGTGCGCTCGATCTCGGGCAGGACATTGCCGCGCCCATATTCGGCGGCGCGCGCCAGGCCGTCCTTGGTGGCTTGCTTCGTTTGACTTGATGTCTTGTCGGCGAGCTTTGCGATGCGTCCCGCGAGACGGCTGCGCAGAAGGCCGCGACCGGCCGCGACCGCGTTGGCCGTCGCGTCCTTGGCGTGGGACGCGGCGTTCACGGGCACCGCCTTTGCGCGATCGCGCGGCGGAACCGCAGCTTGCGATTCTACGGCCTCCGGGCCCCGGGGTACGACCGTCATGGGTAACTCCCCCTCATGCGCAAAGATTGGGCACGCATGGCCCGCGAAGCAAGCGCTTTTTGGGCAGCTTAGCCATTCTCCGCCGCACGCCCGTTCGGCTGGATGTGCTATCCTCTTGATTCGCGAGGGAGACCCGCGTGGGACGGCCAGCACAGACCCAAGCGGCGGGGAGCAAGGCGTGCAGGCAGAAGATTACCATGACACCGTAAGACCGGGCCTCATTGCGATGTTGCCCCGGCTGAAACGCTTTGCCGACGTGCTGGTCGGTGCGCGCGACGAAGGCAAGAGCCTGCTCGGCCGCGCACTCCGACGCATGCTCGCCGAGCAGCATCGCTATCAGCGCGGCACGGCGATCGATGTCTGGGCCTTTGGCGAGGTCTATCGTCACTGGCTGCACGAGTTGCGCGACCATGCCGATCCCGTCGCGCGCGCCAAGATCGACGACGCGCGTTTCGGCGAGTTGTTCTACCCGGAAGGTGAAGACTATTTCGATGCGCCGGTCATCGCTTTTCTCGGCGCGCTGCCGCCGCAGCAGCGCCTCACCCTGCTTCTCGTCTACGGCGAAGGCTTCGAGCACGAGGACGCCGCGCGCATCCTCGACGTCTCGCCGGAGACGATCGCCGCGCGCCTCGTGCGGATTAGCGCGTCGCTTGCGGACCGTTTGAGCGCGCGGGCGCCGGCGTCCGCCGCGGCGATTGTCGAAACCCTCTATCCCGAAGGGCTCAGAGGCTCACCATGACCGAACTCGGCGACGAACTCCTGGTGGCTTATGTCGACGGGCAACTCGCGCGCAAGCAAACCCGCGCGGTGGAAAAGGTTCTCGATCAGGACGACGTGCTGGCCGCGCGTCTCGATGCTCTGAAACACGCCCATGCGCGTCTCGAGGCGGCCTTCGAAGCGATCCTGGCCGGTGAGGAGATGGATGTCTCCGCCGTCGCGGTGCCGCAAGACGACGGCCTTCGCATCTCCTGGCGTGCGGTCAAGCTCACGCTCGCCGCGCTCGGCATCGTCGCGGCGCTCGCCGCGGCCGCGGCAGGCTATGGCTGGCCGCTGTCGCTCCCCGGTCTGGGCCCGGAGGCGCAGATCGAGGTCCTTCCGCCGCAAACGCCGGCCAACGGCGCGCTCGGCAAGGACAGCTAGCGCGCCATGCGCGCCGTCGGACTGTAATTTCCCGACAGATAGCGGTTGAGGTCGGCACGGATCGCGTCGAGTCGCTCCTTGTTGCAGTACCGCGAGTCGTCGTTGATGGTTTCGAGCACGGACTCGCGCGTGTAGTCGTAGGCCTTCTCGATCTTCTGCATCTGGAGCGGCGTGTGACCGTAGGCGGACTCCGCAGCGAGGTAGTTCGCGCGGAGCTGTTGCGGACTGAAGACGAAGCCGCAGCGCGTGGCGCGGGCCGATGTCCATCCCACCTGCGTCGGCCTTGCCAGCGGATCGTCAGGCCGCACGTTGCGCGCCTCGATCTCCGTCGAGGCGCCATCCTCGGGGCCCTGCAATTTACTCACCGTCCCGCACGCGGCGAGACTCGCAAGGAGCGCCCCGGCGAAGGCGAGCGCGAACAGTCCGGGATATGAGGGGGCTGGTCCCATGCGGCGCGATCTTATCGACCGGGTGGGAACAGCTAAAGGGGCGAAAGGGAAGCAGAAAAACAAGAAAGGCGGAGCTTTGCGGCCCCGCCTCCCTGTTGCGATGTCGATCCGCGCGCCCGTTCGGGACGTTTGGCTCGGCGCCGCGGGACCTTTCGGCCCGTTGGTCACGCGCTTTGCCCCATGGTTGCCCACAAAGCCAGCGCCGCGACCTGACCACGGCCCTTATTTATCGTCGCGTTGCTACGACGTGGCCCCTGCCTTGGCCAGGCTGGAACCAGCTAGCGGTGGGATCAGAGGCGCGAAGGACCCTGTCGGCCCCGCCGCACGGTACTGCGGCGAAACCGCCAGACCGTGGTACTCCGCGTCTACTTTTCCCGCCGCCTTCAGCCGCCCATGGCACTGGACGACCTCGGGCTTGCCTTGCCCTTGCGAGCCTTTCGATCATTTCCCGGTGTCTTCGAATTTCTCCGCCGACACCTTCCACAACCGGCCAACTCACATTTAGGAGGATACATCTCCGCATTCGCCACGCATCGGCCACGCGACGATTATCCCCGTTATCCACCGGGGCGTGAAAAGTTCGAGCACTTCTGAGTCTCTGCGCGTGGCCCCGGACACGCCGGGCACCTTGCCGCAGGGCGTGGCGAAAGCCCAGAAACGTGCCGATTTGCGAAGCCCGACGCCGTTTTTCTGACCTATCCCGGGGGCTATGGTAAACAGGTGATGAAGGGGGTTTTCAACTCATGCGGCGTCTCGTGGACAGGGCGGTAGCATTCGTACCGGGCCTTCGCGGCTTGACCGCCGGGAGCCGTTTGCGCCTGGCCGTCCTGACCGCAAGCGCAGCCCTGGTTGCGCTTGGCGCCGGCGCGCTCTTGGTTCTTGGTGACAGCACCGCACCGAAATCCGTCACGGAGGCCAGGCCCGGGGGCGAAACGGTCATCGCCAAATTTGCGCAAGCCAAGACCCAAACAAGTCTGTTCGCCGAGCCCACGCCCGTGAACCGGCTCTTGTCCATGGCTCTGGCGCCGATGCCGACCATCGCGCCGCCGCGCAAGGAGGAGCCGAACCTCGCGGGACTGAGCGAGATCCCGCAGGAACTGATCTGGAACCGTCCGGAAAAAAAAGAGGACGGAAAGCAGAGAGCGTCTTTCGCGAAGTTCTCGAACGCGCAAGAGCAGTTGCCTTGGGACGCCGTGGAGCCGGTACCCTTCACGCCGATTGTTGCGGCCAAAGAGCGGACGCCGACCGCGGGCGGTGCGACGACGGCTGCGCCCGCGGCGGCGGCGCGCGCGCCGGTTAAGCTTGCGCGTGGCGACGTCGGCAGCTGGCTGAAGGCCAAGGTCAGGGAGATCAAGGGCGCCGACCGCTCGCGGCCCCTCTATCACTTCGAGCTCTGGCTGGAGCCGCCGCCTGCCGTGAAGGCGCGCCTGGTCGGCGTATCCTACGACTTCAATTCGCCCGCCATCAGGCCGCAATCACAATCCTCGAGCGACCGCGGCAGCGGCTTCCGCATCAGTGCCGGCGGGCTCGCGTGCGCCGACGAGATCGTGGTGACCTTGCGCTTCGACGACGGGCGCGTGGAGACGGCCGCGGTCGACGGCTGCAAGCTCTTGAGCTGAGCCCTTAGCGCATCCCGGCGACTTCGGCGACGAGCTCGCGGAAGCGCGGGCGCTGCTGCTCGATATAGGGCAGGGGGCGGCAAACATCGATCGCGGCGATGCCGATGCGCGTGGTGAGCGCGCCGTTGAACACGCCTTCGCCTAAGCGCGCCGACAGCCGCGCGGTCAGCCCGTGGCCGATGACCTGTTGGAGGACATCGTCGCCGAGGGCGATGCCGCCGGTGAGCACGATATGGGTCACCACCATGCGCGCGAGCTTCAGCAGCGACAGCGTGCCCGGCCGCGCACCGTAGAGCGTCGCGAGCTTGCGCAGCATGCGTAAGTTCTGGGCGCCGACGAACAGCATGTCGATGACCGCGTTCGGGCTGACGGCGGTGACCACCGAGACGCGCTTGGCGGACGCCGCCACGATGGCGCGGGCCACGGGATCGAGCTGGGCGATGAGCGTGCGCTCATCGAGGCGCAGCAATTCCTCCGCATTCATGATGTCGTGCTCGTGCTCGGCGAGACGCTGCAAGCCCCAGGCAAGGTCTTCGCGTCCCGCATAGAAGCGCTTCAAGCGCCGCGTCACGTCGACCGCGAGCGCCTTGTCGTTCTGGCGTGCGGCGCTGTCCGCCTCGTGGCGAATCTTTCCCAAACGGCCAAGGCGCAGCAATCCGCCCGCCTCGCGCAGAATGATCATGACCAGCGCCAGGATCACGAGCCCGAGCAGGCCGACCGCCGCCCAGCCGATCCAGTCGTCCCGGGCGAGAAGCTGAAGCACCCAGTCGTAGAGCCAGAGCGAGGCGATAAGGCCGACCAGGGCACCGAGCGCGCTCAAGAGGATGCTACCCCAGCGCAAGCCGCGCTCGAGATTGGGCATGGAGCGCACCCGCGCGGGCGGGGTGGGCTCAGCGGGAAGCGTGGGCGGAATCGCCTCGGGCGGCTCGAAGACTTCGACATCTTCGATGCGGAACGAAGCAGGCTTCCGGCGCGCGGGTCTGCTCATGCGAGGCGGTCTCCGATCAGGGCCTGGATGGCGCGGTCGAGCCTGATATTTGGGAACGGCGCGAAGCCGCCGGAAGGTAGGCGTTGCGGGTCCGGCGGGCGGAAGCGCACGAAGCGCATGTCGCCGTCCTCGGTCTTCCAGCCTTCAAGGGCCTTCTTGGGGTCTTCGGGCAGATCGCCCGGGAAGATGGCGAAAGGCTCGTTGCCGTCGAAGGTGCGCCGGCCGATCGTCTCGCCGGCGAGCGGATAGCCGACGATGCAGGGCAGCGTCTCGCCGTTGCGCTTGGCCTGTCCCTCGCGGGTGGCGCGCACGGCGGCCAGAGCCAGGACCTTCACGTCGGCGCCGCCATAGCGCGCGCGCTCCAAGGCCTTGTCCGTGAGCAGCGACAAGATTGCTTCGAGCCGGTCGTGACTTTCATGGTGCAAATGATCGGCCTTGGTCGCGGCAAGCACGATGCGGTCGATCCTCGGGGCAAAGAGGCTCGACCACAGGCTGTTCGACCCCGTGCGGTAACATTCCAGGATCTCGGTCATGGCGCGTTCGAGGTCGGCCACCGCCGCGGGCCCGCCATTCAACGCGGCGAGCACGTCGATCAGCACGATCTGCCGGTCGAGCCGGGCGAAATGATCGCGAAAGAACGGGCGCACCACGTAGCTCTTATAGGCTTCGTAACGGCGCTCCATCAGCGACCAAAGAGAACCACGCGCGAAGCTGGTGTCGTCCTTGGCATCGAGCGGCGCGAAGGTGAGCGCGGGAGAGCCTTCGAGATCGCCCGGCATCAAAAAGCGTCCCGGCGGCAGCGTGGACAGCGCGTATTGATCGGTGCGCGCCGCGCGCAGATAGGCTTTGAACACATCCGAGAGTGTCGCGGCGCGTGCTTCGTCGGCCGCCCCGTTGGGATCGGCCTCTTGAAGCGCCTTGTGCCAGTCTTTGGCGATGGTCTTGCGGTCCGCCACGCGGGACTGGGCGATCGCATCGCGCGACCAGGTCGCGTAGTCGAGTTGCAGCAAGGGCAGGTCGAGCAGCCATTCGCCGGGATAGTCCACGATGTCGATATGCAGACGCTCGCGTCCCATCTGCCGCTTCCAAAACTTCGTCGAGGCGTATTCGAGCGTCAGCCGGAGCTGGCTGATGCGCCTTGTGCTGTCGGGCCAGGTCGGCGGATCGGCGGTAAGGTCCGCGAGATGCTTCTCATATTCGAAGCGCGGCACGATCTCGTCCGGTTGCGGCTCGAGATAGGCGCGCAAGAGACGTCCCTCCGCCGCCGCATCGAAAAAAGGCAGGCGCCCGCCGGCAATGAGGTTGTGCACCAGCGCGGTGATGAACACCGTCTTGCCGGAGCGCGCGAGCCCGGTGACGCCGAGCCTCACCGTGGGCGTGACGAGGCCCGAGGCGAAATCGCCGATATTGCGGACGGCGTCGCCGGCGGCGTAGGTGTAGGTGGAGAGCGGCACGCTTCAGTTCGGTCCTTTTCAGTCGATGCCCCCCGTGCCAGGCGCCTCATAGCGCGCCCGCGCGGGCGAAGGAAGGGCGAGGGGGGCATGTGGTACCTCTCCCCTTGTGCTCTGCACAACTAATGTGCGCCGCAAGTCCTGGACCTGCCTAGCAAATATGACGATTTCGCAACTGCGCGCCGGACACTGCTTTGTGTCCTTGTCAACCCCGCGTGCCGTCTTGACTTGTCGACTCGCTTCCGTAAATACGGGGCAGCCCGGCAGGGGCGCTGACCGAGCGCGCCGGATATGGGGAGCAGATGACGAGCCCAACGACGAATGGATACGTCCGGACATGACTCTCATGGCGACTGCAAAGAAAAAAACTCTCCCCGAAGATTATCGGCCCTCGGAAGATGAGCCGTTCATGAGCGATCAGCAGCGGGCCTATTTCCGCCGCAAGCTGCTCATCTGGCGCGAGGAGATACTCCGCTCGACCAAGGAGACGCTGCAGCATCTCCAGGACGATTCGGAGCAGCATGCCGATATCGCCGACCGCGCGACATCGGAGAGCGAGCGTGCGCTCGAGCTCCGGGCCCGCGACCGGCAGCGCAAGCTGATCGCCAAGATCGACGCCGCGCTGATGCGTATCGAAGACGGCACCTACGGCTATTGCGAGGAAACCGGCGAGCCGATCAGCCTGAAGCGGCTCGATGCCCGGCCGATCGCCACCTTGAGTGTCGAGGCGCAGGAGCGTCACGAGCGCCGCGAGCGCGTCTACCGCGACGAATAACTCAATCGGCCGCCGATAAAGGCGTCGCCACGTCCTCCAGCGCTTTGCGCTCGGCGGCGACGCCGTAGCGCGCCGCGATGACCGCCGCGGCGAGCATCAGCCCGGCGCCGAGCAGATAGCCGCCGAACAGGCTCAGGCGCGAGCCGGTGTCGATCAACGCCCCGAACAGAAACGGCGCGCCGACGCCGCCAATGCCGGTGCCCACCGCATAAAAGAAGGCAATGGCCAGCGCGCGGATCTCGAGCGGGAACGTCTCGCTCACGGTGAGATAGGCCGAACTCGCCGCGGCCGAGGCGAAGAAGAAGATCACGGTCCAGCAGACGGTCTGCATCGTGGCCGAAAGCGCTCCGGCCGCGAACAGCGCCCCGGTCAGGGCCAGCAGCACGCCCGACAGCGCATAAGTGAAGGCGATCATGGGGCGCCGTCCCACCGTATCGAACAGCCGCCCGAGCAGCAGCGGCCCGAGAAAATTTCCGGCGGCGAAGGGCAGCAGGTACCAGCCCACATCGCTCGCTTCGATGCCGTAGAAGTCGGTCAGCACCAGCGCATAGGTGAAGAAGATCGCGTTGTAGAAGAAGGCTTGCGCCACCATCAGGGCGAGGCCGACCAGCGTGCGCTGGCGATGAGCGTGGAACAGCGTGTGCCAAACCTCGCGCAGCGGCGTGAAACGCCGCGATGTGAGCCGGAAGAGCGCTGGCTCCTCATCCGGAATGACATGGCCGCGCGCCCGATGGTGATCCTCGATGCGCTCGAGAATCGCGTGTGCCTCGTCGGCGCGGCCATGGGTCATCAGCCAGCGCGGCGATTCCGGAATCCAGGACCGCAGCAACAGAATGCCTAAGCCCAGGATCGAGCCGATGAAGAAAGCCGCGCGCCAGCCGATGTCCGGCGGCAGCACCGTCGGGTCGAGCAAAATGATGGAGCCGCCCGCACCGGTGGCCGCCCCGATCCAAAAGCTGCCATTGATGACGAGGTCGGTGTGCCCGCGATAGCGCGCCGGCACGAATTCCTGGATCGTCGAGGCGATGGCCGTGTATTCGCCGCCGATACCGGCGCCCGTCAGAAAGCGGAACAGGGCGAAGCTCCAAAAATTCCACGAGAAGGCGGTCGCCGCCGTGGCCACGAGATAGACCGCAAGCGTGATAAAGAAGAGCCGCTTGCGGCCCAGTCTGTCGGTGAGCCAGCCGAACAGGAGCGCGCCGAGCACCGCCCCCGCCAGATAGAAGCTGGAGGCAAGCCCCACCTCCGCGTTGCTGAGTTGCAGGACGGGACTTTCTTTCAGCGCGCCCGCCACGGCGCCGGCGAGCGTCACCTCGAGACCGTCCAGCACCCAGGTGATGCCGAGCGCCGCGACGACGAGCGTATGGAACCGGCCCCAGCGCAGACGGTCGAGCCGTGCCGGTACGGCCGTCTCGACGATCTGTGACCCGTCTGCGCTCACTCGCTGCCGCCGCTTGGCCGCGGCCTAATCGGAAAGTCGAAATATGTGTCCGGGTAGGGCTCCGGCTGATGGGTGTAGTGCCACCACTCGAACGGATAGTTCGCGAAGCCCTGTGCCTGCATCGCCGCGCTGAGCAAGGCGCGGTTCCCGATTTCAACCGAGGTCAGTCCGGGCGCGTCCGTATTGGCCTTGGTGTCGAAGCAATCGAAGGTCGTGCCCATGGCGAGGCTGCCGTCCGGTGCATGCGCGGCTTGAGGCGCGATGCAGCTCTTCCCTTCCGGCGGCGGATCCGCAGCGCCGATGGGCGTAACGGTCACGTCGAGCGTGGCACCGCGGGAATGGCCCGAGCGCGTGGCGATGTAGTCGGGGAACAGGGCAGCCTTGTCGAGGCGCGGATACCACGCGGCCTTCGCGGCCGGGTCAGGGGGCGCCTTGGCCCAGGCCACGAACGACTCGACGGCTTGCGTCGGGCGATAGCAGTCATAGACCCGCAAGGAGAGCTTCTTCGGCTTGAGAGCCGCTTGAACCTTCTTCAGCGCCTCGGCGGCCTGGCGCACCAGGACGCATTCGGGAGCGCCGTAGCCCGGCACCGGCGCCCCGGTGAAGTTGTGCGGGCCCGCGTAGCGCATGTCCTGTTGGATGGAGGGGTCGACGTCGCGGAGATAGACGAAATCCTCCGGCATCGAGTCCGCACCTTGGGCGGCGGCCATGAAAGCCAGGGCCAGGCAGGCGGCGAGCGAGGCAAGGACTGCCGAACGGCGACCAATCATAGGCCAAGCTTAGCGCATGGGCCCGGCTTGGCCATGAGTCGTGAACGCGGACAAAAAAACTCCCCGCTGGAGGGCGGGGAGTGGAAGTGTTTGGGGGACTGACATGACTGGCAGAGCCAGTCGGTGTCGGACCATTAGCAGGGAACTGCCGGCGTCCTTACGATACGGGCGGTTGGCACTACCGGCGGTTACTCCATCCACCTGCCCATCAGGGCGACCGTAAGACCGTATTCACTATGTACCGCAACCGGCCGCTCACCTCAAGCGAAACCGGCAGTGATATAAAGGCAACAGTCAACTGTAATCGGCGAAGAAACCTTAGGTATTGCCGTAATCGGCCGGGGGCCGGGCCTCGGTCTTGGCGATAATCACGTCGTCATGGGGCGGATTGAGCGGATGCGGACGGCCTTTGATTCCCGTCTCCACCACCACGTCGACGGGCCCTCCGATCATCACCAGATGCTCCACGTCGTCCCGGCGGACGAGATAAAGCGTGCGCTTTGAGTCCACCGCGACGGTCTCGATGACGCCGAGCCGCTTCTCCCTGGCTTTGCGCAAGCTCGCCGAGCTCGCCTTGCCGAAGAACGTCCTGAATGCCCAAACCAGGAGCGCAAACAGCGCGACGACGAAGAGAAGCGTGGCGACGCCGAGGATGAGGGTGTCGAAATCCATAGTGGAAGGTTCCATACGAAAGCCGAGCTTAACAGCACTTTAGGCGAGACGCTGCACCCTGAGCGCCGGCCCTCGCGCACGAGGCGATTCCTTGGGCCGCGACAGGACCTCGCGCCCATGACAATCTCCGGTCAAGACAAATCGAATCGGGTAATTTCCCAAGGCATGACAGATATTGATGCGCCCATGCGCTATGCCGAGCCGATCGCCGACCGTGCCGAGCGGGACGGCAGCGTCGGGCTCGTGGTGGCGCTGGCGCTGGCGCTGGCCGTGGCCGCTGTCGGCCTTGCCATGGTCTCGCGCGAGATGGCCGAACCGTTCGTGCTGGCGATCCTCGCCGGGCTGGCGGTGGTCGGCGTGTTCTGCCTGTTCGCGGGCGCGGTTGGCATTCTTTATTTCGGGCAGCGCCACGCGCGCAACGATCTGACCAAGGCCTTCGTCGACAATCTGCCTCAAGGCGCGCTGATCGCCGATGCGGGCGGGCGCGTGCTCTACGCCAACCGGTCCTATCGCGAATTGCTGGGGCTCGACGCGGAGGCCGCCGTGCCGGCGCCCGATCGCGCCTTTGGCGGCAACCCGCATCTTGCCGAAGCGATTTTCCGGCTTGCCCGCGCCGCACAGCAAGGCCGCCGCCTGAAAGAAGAGTTCCGCCTGCCGCCGCCCGGCGAGGTCGAGGACGAAGGCGGCATCGCCCCGCGCTGGTTCCGCATCTCCGTGCAGCCCATGCCGCCGGAGCCGGCCTCGGGCCGCAAGGGCGCGCTGACCGTGTGGCAGGTCGACGAGGTCACCCAGGACCGGGCGCGCGAGGAGACGAGCTTCGCCAAAGTTCAGGCGGCGATCGATTATCTCGACAACGCGCCTGCCGGATTCTTCAGCGCCGATGAGGATGGCCGCATCGAATATCTCAACGCCACGCTGGCGCAGTGGCTCAGGCTCGATCTCTCCGATGCCGCGAGTGGCCGGCTGTCGCTTGGGAAGATCATGTCCGACGACAACGCGGCGCTGATCGCCGGCGCCGGCCGCGGCGAGACGCAAGGCGGCATCCGGCATTTCGACATCGATCTTCTCAAAGCCGACGGCACCACGATGCCGGTGCGCGTTCTGCATCGCCTGCCGCGTGGGCATCATCTCGCCCATGTGCTCATCCTCAACCGCGGACCGGGCGAAGCGGAAGAGGCGGGCGCGGCGGAGCTGAGATTTGCGCGGCTGTTCCACGCCGCGCCTATCGCCATCGCCACGGTGGATGCCGACGGCATGGTCAGCGCCACCAACGCCGCCTTCGTGCGCATGTTCGGCGCGGACGCCGAGACCGACGGGGGCGACAAGAGGCCCCTGGAGCGTTTCGTCGAACCGGCGGACCATCAGGCGCTGCGCAAGGCGCTCGAGGCGGCCACCGCGGGCCAGGGCGTGATCGAACCGGTGGACGTGACCTTCAGCGGAACCAAGGAGCGCAGCGGCCGGCTTTATCTCAGTCCGATCGAGCACACCCTGGGTGACGGCGAGGCGGCGATCGCCTACGCCATCGACACCACCGAGCAGCGCGCGCTGGAAATGCAGATCGCGCAGAGCCAGAAGATGCAAGCGGTGGGTCAGCTCGCCGGCGGCATCGCTCACGACTTCAACAATATGCTGACGGCGATCATCGGCTTCTCCGACTTCCTGCTGCTGAACCACCGGCCCACCGACCCCGCGTTCCAAGACATCATGAACATCAAGCAGAACGCGAACCGCGCCGCAGGGCTGGTGCGCCAGCTGCTTGCCTTCTCACGTCAGCAGACCTTGCGCCCGCAAGTGCTTCAGCTCGGCGACGTCCTGTCGGAGCTATCCATCCTGCTCGGCCGCCTGCTCGGCGAGAATGTCGAGCTCAGCCTCGATCAGGCCAGCGATCTGTGGCCCGTCAAGGCCGACCTTCATCAGTTCGAACAGGTCGTCATCAATCTCGCCGTGAACGCGCGTGACGCCATGCCCGGCGGCGGCAAGCTCGCCATCCGCACCGCCAATGTGAGCGAGCCCTTGTCCCGTGAGCTGGGCTTAAGCCACATCCCCCCCGGCGAGTACGTGATGATCGAGGTGCGCGACACCGGCACGGGCATGAGCGATGAGGTGAAGCAGAAGATCTTCGAGCCGTTCTTCTCCACCAAAGAGATTGGCCGCGGCACCGGGCTTGGCCTTTCCACCGTCTACGGCATCATCAAGCAGACGGGCGGCTACATCTTCGCCGAGAGCGAGGAGGGCGAGGGCACCGTCATGCGCGTCTACCTGCCGCGCTACGCCGAGGATGCCGCCGAGGCCGAAATCGAGCCGGAGCCCGCGAAGGCCGAACGCAAGCCCGAGAAGCCCAAGGACTTGACCGGGCGCGGCACGGTGCTGCTCGTCGAGGACGAGGATGCCGTCAGGAGCTTCGCCGCCCGGGCGCTGGGCACGCGCGGCTATCACGTGCTGGAAGCCTCGACCGGCGCGGAAGCGCTCGAGGTCTTCGAGGGCCATGACGGCGAGGTCGATCTCGTGGTCAGCGACGTGGTGATGCCCGAAATGGACGGCCCGACCCTGATGAAGGAGCTGCGGCGCGACCACCCGGACCTCAAGATCATCTTCATGTCCGGCTATGCGGAAGACGCCTTCCGCCGCAACCTGACCGAGAACGAGCACTTCATGTTCCTGCAGAAGCCCTTCGATCTGAAGCAGCTTGCGGCGGCGGTGAAGTCGGCGCTGGAAGGCTAGGCGCGTCCCCGGCGGAAGCCGCCCCTGCGGCCCTTTGGGGCTTCCCTTGCGCGCCGATCGCGTCTAAGGCGGAGCGCGAAATCCAGCCCGACAGGAGACTGACGCGTGCCCGACTACGAGGTCATGCCTGCCGAAGAGGACGGCGAGCCGCAACGCAGACGGCGCAAGAAGCCGAAACTGCCGTGGCTCACCATCGAGCGCTATGGCGGGCGGCTGCTTTATGTCTGGTTCGGCATGCGCTTCATGACTTTAATGAAGCTGTTCTGGCGGGGCCGCTTCTCCTTCACGCTGAACTGCATCCCGGACACGCTGGCGCTGTTCATCTGGGTGCCGTGGAACACGCCGCTCACCTGGATTTCGGAAGCGCTCTACAAGCGCAAAGCCGAAGCGCTGCCGCTGGATACGCCGCCGATCTTCGTGGTCGGACACTGGCGAAGCGGCACCACGCTCCTGCATGATCTTTTTTCGGAGGACCCGAACCTCGCTTATCCGACGACCTATGAATGCTTCTTCCCGCACCATTTCCTGCTGACCGAAGGCCGGCTCGACCACGTGTTCAAGGTGCTGTTGCCCAAGCGCCGGCCGCAAGACGACGTGCCGGTTGGCTTCGACCGCCCGCAAGAAGAAGAGTTCGCCCTGATCATGCTGGGCGAGGGCTCGCCCTACAACACCATGGCGTGGCCGCGGCTCGGACCCGTCGACACCGAGTATCTCGATTTCGAAGGACTGTCCGACAAGAAGGTGAAGAGCTGGGCGGATGCCTTCATGTGGTTCTACCGCCGGCTCATGCTCAAGCACCAAAAGCGTCTCGTCATGAAGACGCCGGCCAATGCCGCGCGCATCAAGGTGCTGGCCAAGCTGTTTCCGGATGCGCGCTGGGTGTTCATCGCCCGCAACCCGCTCGACGTGTTCCCGTCGACCGTGAAGCTGTGGCGCGCGCTCTACTCGACGCAAGGCCTGCACAATCCGCCCAATCTCGAGGACTGGTTGGACGACTACGTGCTCGACACCTATGAGCGCTTTACCAAGGCCTATGAACGCGACCGGCATTTGATCCCCGAACAGAACCTGGTCGAGATCCGCTACGAGGACCTGATCAAAGATCCGGTGCAGTCGATGCGCGACATTTACCAGAGACTCGGACTCGACAAGTTCGACGAGGCCGAAGGACCCATGCGCGCGATCCTGACCGACCGCTCCGACCACAAAGTGTCGTCCTACCGCCTGCCCAAGCCGCTCGCGCACAGGATCGCCGAGCGCCTGAAGCCCTTCATCGACCGCCACGGCTATCGCGACACGGTGGATGCCACGCTCGCCGAGCCCGAAGCGGCAAAGACGCCGCTCCGCAAAGAGGCAGCGTCGTAGTTTGGACATGCATGAGGAGGGGAGAAGCGGCAGGGAACGACGGGCGCGCAACGGGCGTTATTCGGAGAAGAGTTCGACTTCGATAAGGAACACTTCGATGCCCGCAAATGCTTCCATCCCGCGCGGCCCGCGGCAATTTCAGTCGCCTGACAACGACGTCCTGGCCGAGACCGTCGCCCGGATCGAGGCAAGCACCCTTCGCAACCCGCTCGCCGCGGTCGCCATCGCGGCCGGCACCGGATTCCTCTTGAGCAAGATGAGGGCGGACAAGCTTGCCTGGCAGCTCGGTCTCTTCCCGGCCATCGCGGGCGCCGCGGCCGGATACTTCGCCAAGCGCTGACCATCAAAGACGAGGCCGCGCCGCCTGAGAAGGCGGCGCGCTTCTTTTGGCGGGCGTCTAGACGGCGTCCTTGGCGGCCTTCACCGGGCGCACCTTCAGCACCTTGCGGGCGGGCTTCGCCTTGAACACGGTCGGCTCCTTGGTGAAGGGGTTGATGCCCTTGCGCTCCTTGGTGGCCGGCTTCTTGACGACAACAAATTTGGCGAAGCCGGGCAGCATGAACTCGCCGGTCTTCTTCATCTCTTTGTAGCCGTGCGTCGCCAGCGACTCGAGAACGGCCTTCACGTCCTTCTTCGTCAGCTCGACGTCGTCGGCAATGGTTTGAATGAGTTCGGTTTTCGACATCATTTGCTTTGCACTCCTAAAAATAAGGGGAAGGCCTCGGCCGCCCAGGCGGCGCCGGCTGCATCCATACCCTTGACGCATGGCCGATTCGGCCCGGTTTGTCTGCAAAGAAGGCGAGGATGGTATCGGTATGTCTAATGCCCCGTTTAAGCCGGGCAAGGGGGTATTCAGGCAAAATCAGCCCTCATCCCGGGCGGGATCCCCGCGCGGACGGCCGTAGGAGAGGCGCTGATGGGCTTGGAACCGGCGCTCAGGCTCTCAGGAGCGCGCCGCCGGAGTCGGGGCGATCATTGCCGGCCGCGAGGCGATCAGGCTCGATGGCCAAGCGGCTGTTAGCCTCCAGCAAGGCCAAAGCACCATGAACCAAGCGAGTGACGTCTCGCTCGCCCGACTTTCCCAGTAAGATGACGGTTTTCGCCAGGATCTCGCGGGTCGCGGGGGCATGAGCCTCGTCGGCAAGGCTACTGCCGGCCGCCTCCAAGACATGCCACGCCTGGTCGAAGGCGGCGCCAAGCCGCTCGGTGGCTTCCGGGTCAAAGGCACTGTTTGCAAGAAGTCTGATCATCGGCATGGTCGCCTCCTTTCGAGGATGCGCGGCTTGCTCCCGCGCGCTCGGAAGGGACAGGATCTCTACGCGCACGGTGTCGCATGCGGGGCACACATAGCTGAGCACGCCTAAGCCGCTGACCAGAGCGTGGCCTTCAATTCCGAATAGCCTCGTTTTTGCTCCGCACGCTTCGCAGCGCGGACCATCCGGCTGATTGCGAGCAGAATTTATAATCTCAAGCATGGATGTACACTAAGACAAACGGCCAGAGCCGTCAAAACATTATTTGCAAATACTATGTTACATTCAGTTAGTACTGTGGATTACTCACTTACAGTGCCGCAAGAAAGTATTGTTAGGCGAGGCGGCTGGCGTCCGCTTTTTGGTCATTGACCAACAGTGAGGGAACTCAGACATTGGCTGCAAGTTAGTCACCACAGCAAGACGGATGCGACCGCAACCGGTGCAATGGAGGGTTCAATGACGGAGCACAGGATCCGGGGTGAGCGCCTTCAAATCATGCTGACACCCGCCGAATTGGCCGTCGTCGACGATTTTCGCTTCAAGAAGCGGATGCCGAGCCGGGCCGCGGCGGTGCGCGAGCTGATCAATCGCGGTCTCTCGGCTGAGGGCTTCGGGGCGGCGGCGCCGGGAAGCCAATCGAAGGATTTTGGAATCACCACGGAGTGACGCGCCGTCCTGCGGCTCGGCGGCACATTCCGATTTCTTACGACGCGATGTCTTAGGAGTCGCTTTCGGCGCGCGGGCTCGCGTTCCGCCGCGAGGCGATACCCCAGACGGCGATGAACATGGCGGCGATCAAGGGCCCCACCACGAAGCCGTTGAGCCCAAAGATGGCGATGCCGCCGAGCGTCGAGATCAGCACCACGTAGTCGGGCATGCGCGTGTCCTTGCCCACGAGATAGGGCCTGAGCACATTGTCCACGAGGCCGATGACGCCCGCGCCGAAGGCGATGAGCACGATGCCCTTCAACAGCGCGCCGGTGGCGAGCAGATAGAGCGCCACCGGGAACCAGACCACCGCGGCGCCGACCGCGGGCAGCAGCGACAGGAAGGCCATCACCACGCCCCACAGGACGGGCGCGTGAATGCCAAGCACCCAGAAGATGAACCCGCCGAGAAAGCCCTGAACGATGGCGACCAGGATGGTGCCCTTGATCATGGCCCGCACCACGACGGCGAACTTCTCGAACAGCCCGCGCTTCTGCTCCGAGGCCAGCGGCACCGCATCCTTGATGCGCTGGGACAAGGCCCCGCCGTCGCGCAGCAGGAAGAACAGGAGATAAAGCATCACGAACAGGCTGATCAGCAGGTTCGCCGTGCCTTGGCCGACGAGCACCGCCTGGGCGGCGAAGAACTGGCTGCCCTCTTTCAGAAGCGCCACCACGCGCTGTTGGATATCGCCCACATCGCTGACGCCGACGCGCGCGAGCAGGCCCGAGGCCCAGCCCGGCAGCGCCTCGAGGACCCGCTGAAGCTTCCGCCCGAGATCGAGCTCGCCCGACTGCACCCGCTCGTAAAGCGTGGTCGCCTCGTTGACGAGCGAGGCGGCGGTGACCGCCAACGGCAAGAGCACGATGGCCACGATAAGCAGGAACGTGATCAGCGCCGCGAGATTCGGCCGCCCCGGCAAACGGGCGAGGACCCAGCGCTGGGCCGGCGCGAACACCGTGGCCAGGATCGTCGCCCATAGAATCGCGCCATAGAACGGCAGGATGATCCAGGCGAAGGCGAGCGACACCGCGACGAGCAGCACGAGGAAGGCTTTGTACTGAAACGCGCCGCCGCGCGTGGTCTCGCTCATCTGTGCGTGTCGTCCCTCGGCCTCATGCGCCGCCGATCATATCCGCTCGCAACACCCGCGCGACAACGATTTGCAAAGGGCAGGACTTTGCGGGGGAGAGCCCGCGAGAGGCGGCGACGGGACGCACGATCTGCGCTATGCTCGGAGGCGTTGCATCCCCGCGTTCCAGTGGGGGACGGCGGGGGTGTCGTCCTATAGGAGGGAACAATGCGGAAGATTGCGCTTCTCCTGACAATGGCGTTCGCCTTGCTGCTGGCAGGCGCGCTCGGCTTCGAGGCCGACGCGACCGTAGGCGCCGGCACGCAGGGCCTGCCGACCGCGGCGAAGAACTTCTCGCCGATCGATCGGGTGGCCTGCCGCTTCGCCGGGCCGATGTGCCCGGAGGGCTATACGCGGATCTGCCGGCCGTGGAAGTGCTGGTGCGCCCGCTGCAAGTAGGCTTCAGAGTGCTGGGCATCTGCTGGCCGCCCCTTTCGGGCGGCCTTTTTCTTTCCCACGCCTGATTATCGGTGAGAACATATTGCGAACAGAGAACAAAGCGTGTACAGTAGGCTGATCGGTCCACCGCGCCTTGCTTCCCCCCGCAAAGCGGGCGCGGTGGACGGAGGAGGGACAGACCGAGCACCGCCATTTGCGCGCCCCCTGGCGCCGTGAAATAAGGGAGAAGACTCATGTCGAACGCCGCGTTGCGCCTCGTCGAAGCTGGAGGGGAAATGGACAAAGAGAAGGCGCTGGAAGCGGCGATCTCGCAGATCGAGCGGGCTTGCGGCAAAGGCTCGATCATGCGGCTCGGCCAGAACGAGACCGTGGTCGAGATCGAATCGATCCCGACCGGCTCGCTCGGGCTCGATATCGCGCTCGGCATTGGCGGCCTGCCGCGCGGGCGCGTCGTCGAGATCTACGGGCCGGAATCGTCAGGCAAGACCACGCTGGCGCTGCATGTGGTCGCCGAGGCCCAGAAGAAGGGCGGCGTCTGCGCCTTCGTCGACGCGGAGCATGCGCTCGACACCATCTATGCCCGGAAACTCGGCGTCGATCTTGAGAACGTGCTGATCTCCCAGCCCGACACGGGAGAGCAGGCGCTCGAGATCGCCGACACGCTGGTGCGCTCCGGCGCCATCGACGTGCTGGTGGTCGATTCGGTCGCGGCGCTGACGCCCAAGGCCGAGCTCGAAGGCGAGATGGGCGATATGCAGATGGGCGCCCAGGCGCGGCTGATGAGCCAGGCCTTGCGCAAGCTCACCGGCTCCATCTCCAAGTCCCGCTGCATGGTCATCTTCATCAATCAGATCCGCATGAAGATCGGCGTCATGTTCGGCTCGCCCGAGACCACGAGCGGCGGCAACGCGCTCAAGTTCTATGCCTCCGTCCGCCTCGATATCCGTCGCATCGGCGCCATCAAGGAGCGCGACGAGGTGGTCGGCAACCAGACCCGCGTCAAGGTGGTCAAGAACAAGGTGGCGCCTCCCTTCAAGCAGGTCGAGTTTGACATCATGTATGGCGAGGGCGTCTCCAAGATGGGCGAGCTGATCGATCTCGGCGTCAAGGGCGGCATCGTCGAGAAATCCGGCTCGTGGTTCTCCTTCGACAGTGAGCGCATCGGCCAGGGCCGCGAGAACGCCAAGCTCTATCTGAAAGAGCATCCCGAGATGGCCGCGCGTATCGAGCTGGCCATCCGCCAGAATGCCGGCCTCATCGCCGGGCAGATCCTCGAAGGCGGCAGTGCCGGAGCCGATGATGACGATGCGTCCGGCGATGTGCCGCCGGACGACGAGGACGGCACGGTGACCGCCATGGCCGGCGGAGGCCGCCGGAAGCGCGGGAGCTGATCGGAAAGCGAACGCGCGGGCTCGGGCCGGGCGGGCCCTGCCTCGGGCCCCGCGCGCTCCGCAACGCTGGCTTTCCCGGCCCAAGAGTTTTTCCGGACCATGAGTTGTCCGAACCAAAAGACCTTGCGCGCAGGGGCTCGCGTGCCCGTCTGACCGCTGGACAGGCTCAGCCCCAGACCGTATGTCTCACGGCGAAAGTCGCGGTTTCCCTCAAGCGTGGAGCCGTGCGAAACCGCCGTCGCCTTACGCCGAATCGGCTAGGCTGTGGCGGGCGAGACAGGCGATTTCGCGACATCGAGGTCGCGGCAACCGAAGGTCCAGCCTTTCCTAAGATGAACGCCGCCAAACCCCCGCGCGGGACGTCCAGCAAGCAGAAGTCCGGGGCCGCGGCCAGTCATGCCGCGCCGACGCGGACCAACGACCTACGGACCGCTTTCCTCGATTTCTTTGCCCGCAACGATCATGTGGTGGTGCCGTCCGCGCCGCTCGTGCCGCGCCACGACCCCACCTTGATGTTCACCAATGCCGGCATGGTGCCGTTCAAGAACGTGTTCACCGGCCAGGAGAAGGCGAGAGCCTTGCGCGCCGCCTCCTCGCAGAAATGCGTGCGCGCCGGCGGCAAGCACAACGATCTCGACAATGTGGGCTACACGGCGCGGCACCACACCTTCTTCGAGATGCTCGGCAATTTTTCCTTCGGCGACTATTTCAAGGAACGCGCAATCGCGCTCGCCTGGGAGCTGCTGACCAAGGATCTGGCGCTGCCTGAGGAGAAGCTGCTGATCACCGTCTATGCGGATGACGACGAGGCGGCACGGCTGTGGAAGAAGATCGCGGGCGTTCCCGACGACAAGATCCTGCGGATCGCCGGCAGCGACAATTTCTGGTCCATGGGCGACACCGGCCCGTGCGGGCCGTGCTCGGAGATCTTCTACGATCACGGCGCGCATCTGCCCGGCGGTCCGCCCGGCAGCCCCGACCAGGACGGGGACCGGTTCGTCGAGATCTGGAATCTCGTTTTCATGCAATATGAGCAGCGCGAGGACGGGACTCGTGTCGGCCTGCCGCGCCCCTCGATCGACACCGGCATGGGGCTCGAGCGCATCGCCGCGGTCATGCAGGGGACGCACGACAATTACGACATCGACCTGTTCCGCACGCTGATCGCCGCGTCCGTCGAGCTGACGGGCGTGCGTGCGGAAGGCGAGAACGCCCCGAGCCACCGCATCATCGCCGATCATCTGCGCGCGGCTTCCTTCCTTATTGCCGACGGCGTGCTGCCCTCCAACGAAGGCCGGGGCTACGTGCTCCGCCGCATCATGCGCCGGGCCATGCGGCATGCGCATCTGCTCGGCGCCAAGGACCCGCTGCTCTATCGCTTGGTGCCGACGCTCACCGCCGAGATGGGGCGGGCTTATCACGAGCTCGAGCGCGGCCAGGATCTGATCGAGGAAACGCTGAAGCTGGAGGAGACTCGCTTTCGCGAGACCTTGGAACGGGGCTTGCGGCTGCTCGACGAGGCGGTCGAGGGATTGTCCTCCGGCGATACGCTGCCGGGCGAGGTCGCCTTCAAGCTCTACGACACCTTTGGCTTTCCCTACGACCTCACCGAGGACGCGCTGAAAGCAAAAGGCATCGCCGTCGATGCGGCCGGCTTTGCCGCCGCCATGGAGCGCCAGCGCGCCGAAGCGCGGAAGTCCTGGGCCGGCTCCGGCGAGGCGGCGACCGAGACCCTGTGGTTCGAACTGAAGGAGGACCTCGGCGCCACCGAGTTCCTAGGCTATGAGACCGAGACGGCGTCGGGCGAGATCGTCGCGCTGGTCAAGGACGGGAAGCGCGTCGAGAAGCTGGAACAGGGCGAGCGCGGCATCGTCATCGTCAACCAGACCCCGTTCTACGCGGAGTCCGGCGGCCAGGTCGGCGATCGGGGCACGCTCGGCATGGGGACAGACGTCTCGTTCAAGGTCGAAGACACCCAGAAAAAGCTGCATGGTCTCTTTCTGCATGAGGGCGTCGTGGAGAAGGGCACGCTGCTGCGCGGCGAAACCGTGACGCTCGACGTCGATCACGCGCGGCGCAGCACGACCCGGGCCCATCACTCCGCCACCCATCTCCTGCACGAGGCCTTGCGCCACGTGCTCGGCCAGCACGTGGCCCAGAAAGGCTCGCTGGTGGAGCCGGGACGCCTGCGCTTCGACTTCTCCCATCAAAAGCCCATGAGCCAGGACGAGATCGCCGCGGTGGAGGATTTGGCCAACGCCATGATCCTGCAGAACGCGCCCGTCGAGACGCATCTGATGACGCCGGACGCCGCCATCGAGCAGGGCGCTCTGGCTCTGTTCGGCGAGAAATACGGCGACGAGGTCCGTGTCGTCTCCATGGGGATCGCGCCGGACAGCCCCAAGGCGGGCCACGCTTATTCCATCGAGCTGTGCGGCGGCACCCATGTGACACGCACCGGCGAGATCGGCCTTCTGAAGATCGTAGGCGAGAGCGCGGTGGCCGCAGGGGTCCGCCGTGTCGAGGCGCTGACCGGCGGCGCGGCCCGCGGTTTCCTCGCCGGCCAGGACGCGCGCGTGCGCCAGGCGGCGGAGATCCTCAAAGTCTCTCCCGACGAGATGATCGAGCGGCTCGCCGCGGTCGTCGAGGAGCGCCGCAAGCTCGAACGCCAACTCGCCGAAGCCAAGCGCGCGCTCGCACTGCGGCCCGAAGGCGGGGGCGGAGAGGCGGCCTCGGCCGTGCGCGAGCTCGGCCGGGTCAAGCTTCTCGCCCGGACCGTGCACGGCGTTCAGCCGAAAGATTTGCGCGGCCTGGTAGACGAAGCCAAGCAGCAGCTCGGCTCGGGCATCGTTGCCGTGGTCGGCGTGAGTGAGGAAGGCAAGGCGGGGCTCGTGGTGGGCGTCACCGACGACCTCACCGGCGATTACAGCGCCGTCGATCTGGTCCGCGTGGGCGCCGAGGCGCTCGGCGGCAAGGGCGGCGGCGGACGTCCCGATCTCGCGCAGGCCGGCGGGCCCGACGGCGCGCGCGCCGATGCCGCGCTGGAGGCGATCGCCGCGGCGATCTCGAGCGCAGACGAGGGCCCCAAGGCCCGCGCCGGGCACGGCTAGGCCATGGCCGGGGAGACCGTCTGGCGTCACTGGCGCAGGAAGGTCCACGACATCTTGGAGGTGGGCGGCGACGCCCATCCGGCGGCGCATGCGGTGACGGCGTTCATCGTGGCGCTGATTGTCCTGAACGCCGTCGCCTTTGCCGCCGAGACCGTCGATTCCGTCGCCGCCGAATATGGCCCGTGGTTCGACGCCTTGAATCTGTTCTCGGTCGCCGTGTTCACCGTGGAGTATCTGCTGCGGCTGTGGAGCTGCGTGGAGATCCCGATGCTGTCGCGCATGCCGCCATGGCGGGCGCGGCTCAGATTTGCCACCCGGCCGATGATGATCATCGACCTACTCGCCTTCGCGCCGTGGTACGTGCACTGGATCTATCCAATCGATCTGCGCATCCTTCGGGTGTTCCGCTTGTTCCGGCTGCTCAAGCTCGTGCGCTATTCGCCGGCGCTCCAGACTTTGGGCCGCGTGCTGGCGGACGAGTATCGCGCGCTGTTCGGCGCGCTGCTCATCATGCTGGTGCTGCTCCTGTTCGCCTCGACCGGCATCTATTTCCTGGAGCGCGAGGCGCAGCCTGTGGCCTTCGGGTCGGTGCCGGCGGCGGCATGGTGGGCGCTCTCCACCCTCACCACGGTCGGCTATGGCGACGTGGTCCCCATTACCCCTTGGGGCAAGATGCTCGGCGGCGTCGTCATGCTGCTCGGCGTCGGCATGTTCGCGCTGCCCATCGCCATCATCGCCACCGGCTTCTCTCAAGAATCGAACCGCCATCAATTCGTGGTCACCTGGTCCATGGTCGCCCGCGTGCCGCTCTTCGCCAGCATGGACGAGACGGAGATCGCCGAGATCACCAAGCTGCTTTACACGCGGAGTTATCTGCCCGGCGTGCCCATGGTGCGCGCGGGCGACGTGGGCGACGGCATGTTCCTGATCGCGAGCGGCGAAGCCCTCGTCGAAGTCGGCCGCGGCCGGAACACGACGCTGAAGGAGGGGGATTTCTTCGGCGAGATGGCGCTGCTCGAGCATCGCCGCCACAAGCACGACGTCATCGCCAAGTCGCGCTGCCGCGTCTATGTGCTCGACAGCCAGGCGCTGGCGCGGCTGACGCGCCGCCATCCCGAGATCATGACCCACATCCGCGAAGTGGCAAAGAAGCGCACCGAGATCGACGCGTCTCCGCCCGCCCGGAAACCGGCGCGCAAGGCGCCCGCCGGCGAGAAGGCCTAGGCCGCCTGGCGCTTCTCCACGGCCGCGCGCAAATTCTCGCCGATTTTGTCGATGAAGCCTTCCGTGGTCAGCCAGGCCTGGTCGGCGCCGACCAGGAGCGCCAGGTCCTTCGTCATAAAGCCTGACTCGATGGTCGAGACCACGACCTTCTCCAAGGTCTCGGCGAAGCGGGCGAGCGCGTCATTGCCGTCGAGCTTGGCCCGGTGCTTGAGCGCCCCGGCCCAGGCGTAGATGGACGCCGTCGAATTGGTCGAGGTGGCTCTGCCCTCCTGATGCTGCCGGAAGTGCCGGGTCACGGTGCCGTGCGCTGCCTCCGCCAGCACGGTCTTGCCGTCGGGCGTCATGAGCACCGACGTCATCAGGCCGAGCGAGCCGAAGCCCTGCGCCACCGTGTCGGACTGCACGTCGCCGTCATAGTTCTTGCAGGCCCAGACATAGCCACCCGACCATTTCAGCGCCGCGGCGACCATGTCGTCGATCAGCCGGTGCTCGTAGGTGAGCCCGCGCTCCTTGAAGGCCTCCTTGAACTCGGTCTCGTAGATCTCGGCGAACAGATCCTTGAAGCGCCCGTCATAGGCCTTGAGGATGGTGTTCTTGGTGGAAAGGTAGACGGGCATGTTGCGCGCCAGCCCATAGTTCATCGAGGCGCGCGCAAAGTCGCGGATGGAATTGTCGAGATTGAACATGCCGAGCGCGATGCCCGAGCCTTCGAAAGCGTGCACCTCATGCTCGATCTTGGTGCCGTCCTCGCCCTCGAAGCTGATCGTAAGCTTGCCCTTGCCCGGCACGCGGAAATCCACCGCCCGGTAGATGTCGCCATAGGCGTGACGGCCGATGACGATGGGCTTGGTCCAGCCGGGCACGAGCCGCGGTACGTTCTTGCAGATGATCGGCTCGCGGAAGATCACCCCGCCCAGGATGTTGCGGATCGTGCCGTTGGGCGAGCGCCACATCTTCTTGAGGCCGAACTCGTCCACGCGCGCTTCGTCCGGCGTGATGGTGGCGCATTTCACGCCGACGCCGTGCTTCTTGATGGCATGCGCCGCGTCGATCGTGACCTTATCGTCGGTCGCGTCACGGTGCTCGACGCCGAGATCGAACTCGAGCAACTCGATATCGAGATAAGGCTCGATCAGTTTCTCTTTGATCAGGTCCCAAATGACGCGGGTCATCTCGTCGCCGTGGAGGTCGGCGATCGGGTTCTGCACCTTGATTTTATCCACGCAGCAAATCTCCGCTTTTAGGCTCTTAGGTGAGGGGGGCCGCAGGCTAATCGGCCGCCCATTGCGGGCGGACGCCCCCTATAGCATCGTGTGGCCATGATGGAAGCAAATGCGGAAACCGGCAACCCGACCGAAGCGCGCGCCCGCCTGATAGCCCCGGCCATCGTTCTGGTGCGCCCGCAGCTTGGCGAGAATATTGGTTTCGCCGCGCGCGCCATGAGCAATTTCGGGTTACGCGATCTGAGGCTGGTTAGCCCACGCGACGGCTGGCCAAACGACAAGGCGCGGGCGGCCGCGGCCGTCGCGGATGTCATCGTCGATGAGGCCACGGTCTACGACACGGTCGAAGCAGCGCTTCAGGACCTCAACTTCGTGCTCGCCACCACCGCACGCCCGCGCGGGATGGTGAAGGAGGTGCTGAGCCCGGAGACCGCCGCCCCGGTTTTGCGGGCGCGGGCGCATCTGCAAGAGCGTACGGGCGTCATGTTCGGCGCCGAGCGCAACGGCCTCGACAACGATTCGATCGCGCTGGCCGATGCCATTCTCACCGCGCCGGTCGATCCGGAGTTTGCCTCGCTGAGCCTGCCCCAGGCCGTGCTGCTGTTCGCCTATGAGTGGCGGAAGGCTGAGAAGCCCGAAGGCCTCGGCCGCGTCACCGCCTTCGACGGGCCGGCGCAAGAAGGCATCGCGGCGCCCGACGCGCGGCCCGCCACGCGCGCGGAGTTGTTCGGGCTGTTCGGGCATCTGGAAGGAGCGCTGGACGAGGCCGGCTTTCTGAAGCCGCCGGAGAAGCGGCCTGCCATGGTGCGCTCCATCCGCAACATGTTCCATCGCATGGCGGCCACCGACCAGGACGTGCGGACCTGGCGCGGAATCGTGTCAGCCCTGACCAGGCGGCCAACGCCGCCAAGGGCATAGGGTGTCATAGTTCCGCCCCGTTTCTCCTATTGCGATGACCCTCAACAATGATAGCTTCCGCGACGGGAAGGAGAGGGGCGTTCAATGAGAGTAGCGTGGATTAAGCTGGGCGGGGCCGCGAGCGCCGCGGTCTTGGCGCTGCTGCTGAGCGCGCCGGTCAAAGCCACCGATCAATCGGGCATGACGACGATCGCGGCCGAAGAGCTCGACAAGCGCAGCCGGCAGCCCGAGAGCAGCGAGAGCGGCGGTTTGAGCGAAAGCTCCGTGCGCGTGATGGTCACCTACGCCTTCTCGCTCATCCCGGAACAGATTCAAGGTCCCGACGGCCAGCCGGTCACGGTCGATAAGTCCGATCCCAATAAATATGTCCTTCCGAGCGACGACGCGCGCCGCGTCATTCGCGCCGCCACGCGCTCCGCCTATGCCGAGGTCTGTGGCCTGCCCGAGCTGGGCGAAGCGAACTACAAGACCATGCTGGCCCAAGAGCAAAGCAAGGACTGGAGCCGGGAGCAGATCCTGATGATCGAGGCGCTCCATCTCTTCGCCGTGTCCTATTTCACCGGCAACGCCAAGATCACCGAGACCAGCGAGGAGGCTCCGGCGGCTGGCGATGCGGGCGACGGCACCACGACGATCTCAAAGGGCGAAGAGGCTGGCGAGACGCAAGAAGTGGAGGCGCCTCCGGCGCCCAAATGCCCGCCCGAGCAGAAGCAGAAGGTCCAAAACGCCATCCAGGCCTATGTCCAGGCGGCCCAGGCCAATTGACGATCCTGGCGGGTCAGGCGAACCCGGAATTGACAGTTTCCAAGCATTCCGTGTAACAGAACGGGCAAAGCCCGTTCGATTTGGGCTTTGAGGATCGCCGGGCGGCTCCGGCGGCCCCTAATCAACCAGCATTCATGGGTTTTTGCGGCAGACGCGGGATTTTAGACCGCCCGCGAAAAGCTTGATTTGGCTTTGGAGTTTTGACGAATGACGAAACGAATTCACGCCAAGCACAAGATCGACCGGCGGCTCGGCGAGAATATTTGGGGCCGGCCTAAGAGCCCCCAGAACAAGCGCGAGTACGGACCTGGCGAGCATGGCCAGCGCCGCCGCGGCAAGCTGTCCGACTACGGCCAGCAGCTCCGCGCCAAACAGAAGCTCAAAGGCTATTACGGCAACATCACCGAGAAGCAGTTCAAGTCCATCTACCACGAGGCCTCTCGGCTGAAGGGCGACACCTCCGAGCGCCTGATCGGCCTGCTCGAGCGGCGCCTCGACGCGGTCGTCTACCGCGCCAAGTTCGTGCCGACCGTATTCGCCGCCCGGCAGTTCATCTCCCACGGGCACGTCAAGGTGAACGGCCGCCGCGTCACGATCCCGAGCTATCGGGTCAAGGAAGGCGACGTGGTCGAGGTGCGGGACAAGTCCAAGGACATGGGCATGGTGCTCGAGGCCGCACAGAGCGGCGAGCGCGACGTGCCCGATTATGTCGAGGTGGACCACGGGAAGATGGTGGCAAAATTCGCGCGCGTCCCGACCCTGTCCGACGTGCCGTATCCGGTGATGATGGAGCCGAACCTCGTCATCGAGTTCTACTCGCGCTAATCCGCGCACGAGCCCTTCACAAGATTTGCATCATGGCCGGGCCTCGTCCCGGCCATTTGCTTTTCTGCCGCGTGTAGAATCGAAAATGCCCGGCGCTTTGGCCGGGCATTTTTTTCTCAGCGATCTGTGCTGGCGGAGACTAGGCCGTTTGCGTCTGCGCGTTGTTGGCGACGCCCTTGGTGTTGAGCATGTCCTGAAGCTCGCCCGCCTGGAACATCTCGCGCACGATATCGCAGCCGCCCACGAACTCGCCCTTGACGTAGAGCTGCGGCACGGTCGGCCAGTTGGAATAGGCCTTCACGCCTTCGCGCACGCTCATGTCTTCGAGCACGTTGATGTCTTTGAAATCCACGCCGAGATGATTGAGGATCTGCGCGACCTGCATGGAGAAGCCGCATTGCGGCATGTCCTTGGTGCCTTTCATGAACAGCACCACGTCGCTCGCGGCGATCTGCTTGCCGATCCAGTCCTGAACGTCTTGCTCACTCATATCATCGATCCTTTCTGTCCCGGGCCTACGGCACCGCGGTTTTCAGCGCGAGCGCGTGCAGCGTCCCGCCCATATTGCCCTGAAGGGCGTCATAGACCATTTGGTGCTGCTGAACCCGCGACTTGCCGCGAAATTCTTCCGACACGACGGTGGCGGCATAGTGATCGCCGTCGCCGGCGAGATCCTCGATCTGCACCGTCGCATCCGGGAAGCGGTCCTTGATCAACCGCTCGATATCGTCTGCCGCCATGGCCATGGGTCATTGGTCCTGTGGTTGGTGCGATCTTAGCCGTGGGCCATGAAACGCGGCAACCAGTCTTCGTGGGCCGCTCTGAGCGTCGCGAGCGGCACGGGCCTCTCGCCGGGAAGGGCGATGACATCGCCGCCCACGGTGCCGAGCACCCGCACGGGCACTTCGCCGACCGCCGCCGCCTTGTGAATGGCGTCGGCATTCTCCGGCGCGATCGCGACCACGTAGCGGGCCTGGTCCTCGCCGAACCAGCAGGCATGCGCCGGCATGTCCGGCGGCGGCGCCTCCAGCGTCGCCCCGCGATTGCCGGCCAGCGCCATCTCGGCCACGGCGACCAGCACGCCGCCATCGGAGACGTCGTGCACGGCGGACACGGCACCCGCCTTGATCAGCCCGCGCACGAGATCGCCGGTCCTCTTCTCGGCCTCGAGATCGACGGGGGGCGGGGCGCCTTCCAAACGGTCTTCCATCACCTGCATATAGATCGATTGGCCGAGATGACCAGGCCCTCCGCCCAGCAACAAGAGCATATCGCCGTCGTTTTTCAGGGCGGGATCGGCCATGTCGGCGATGTCGGCGATCAGCCCCACGCCGCCGATGGCCGGCGTCGGCGGGATGGCCACGCCGTTGGTCTCGTTGTAGAGCGACACATTGCCGGACACGACCGGGAAATCGAGCACCGTACAGGCCTCGACCATGCCTTCGATCGCGCCCACGAACTCGCCCATGATCTCGGGGCGCTCCGGATTGCCGAAATTCATGCAGTCGGTGATGGCGAGCGGCTGGGCGCCGGTCGCGGTGAGGTTGCGCCAGCATTCGGCCACCGCCTGCTTGGCGCCTTCGAAGGGATCCGCCGCGCAATAGCGGGGCGTCACGTCACAGGAGATCGCGAGGCCTTTTTGGGTGCCGTGCACGCGCACGACGCCCGCATCGCCGCCGGGCCGCTGCACCGTGTCGGCCATGACCATGTGGTCGTACTGCTCGAAGATCCAGCGGCGCGAGGCCAGATGCGCCGAGCCCATCAGGCATTCGAGCGCGCCCAGAATGCTCTTCGGCGCCTTCACGTCGTCCGGCGCGATGACCGGCAGCGTCTCGCGCTTGACCCAGGGCCGCTCGTAGAGGGGCGCCGCGTGCGCCAGCGCGGGCAGCGGAATATCGGCCTCCACCACGCCGTTATGGCGCACGACGAAACGGCCCGTGTCGGTGGTCTCGCCGATCACCGCAAAATCCAGCTCCCACTTCTTGAAGATGCGCTCGGCGATGGGCTCCGCGCCGGGCTTGAGCACCATGAGCATGCGCTCCTGGCTCTCCGACAGCAGCATCTCGTAGGCGGTCATGGCCTCCTCGCGGCACGGCACACGGTCGAGATCGAGGTCGATGCCGACGCCGCCTTTGTCGGCCATCTCCACGGACGACGAGGTGAGCCCCGCCGCGCCCATGTCCTGAATGCCGACAATGGCGTCCTCGGCCATCAATTCGAGGCAGGCTTCCAGCAGCAGTTTCTCGGTGAACGGGTCGCCCACCTGCACCGTGGGGCGCTTCTCCTCCGACGCGTCGTCGAACTCGGCCGACGCCATCGTGGCGCCGTGTATGCCGTCGCGGCCCGTCTTGGAGCCCACATAGACCACGGGCAGCCCGACACCCTTGGCGGCGGAGGTGAAGATGCGGTCCGCATCCACCAGCCCCACCGTCATGGCGTTGACGAGGATGTTGTCATTGTAGCGGGGGTCGAAATTGGTCTCGCCGCCGATGGTCGGCACGCCCATGCAGTTGCCGTAATCGCCGATGCCCGAGACCACGCCCGCCACGAGGTGCCGCGTCTTGGCATGGTCGGCTGAGCCGAAGCGCAGCGCATTCATGTTGGCGACAGGGCGCGCGCCCATGGTGAACACGTCGCGCATGATGCCGCCGACGCCCGTCGCGGCTCCCTGATAGGGCTCGATATACGAGGGGTGGTTGTGGCTCTCCATCTTGAAGACCGCCGCCTGGCCGTCGCCGAGATCGACCACGCCGGCGTTCTCGCCAGGGCCTTGGATCACTTGCGGACCCGAGGTGGGCAGCTTCTTCAGCCACACCCGCGAGGATTTATAGGAGCAATGCTCCGACCACATGACCGAGAACACGCCCAGTTCGGTCAGGGTCGGTTCGCGGCCGAGCTCCTTCAGGAGCTGCGCGTATTCGTCCGGGCCGATGCCGTGCTCCGCGACCAGCTCGTCGGACAGGCCCTGCGCTTTGTGTGCCGCCTTGGCCGCGCCGCTCAATGGAGTGTCTCCACCAGAGACGCGAACATCTTGGTCCCGTCCGTACCGGAGAGCGCCGGGTCCACCAGCCGTTCGGGGTGAGGCATCATGCCGAGCACGGTGCCGGTCTCATTGTAGATGCCGGCGATGTTGCGGCGAGAGCCGTTGGGGTTTGCCGCTTCGCTCACCGCGCCGGAAGCCTCGCAATAGCGGAACGCCACCCGGTTCTCGCCTTCGAGCCGGTCGAGCGTGCTCTCGTCGGCGAAATAGCTGCCGTCCTTATGCGCAACGGGAAAGCGCACGACCTCGCCCAATTCGTAGGCTCTGGTAAAGCGCGTGTCGTTGCGCTCCACCTTGAGCCGCACGTCCTTGCAGATGAAGCGCAAGGTCGCGTTGCGCATGAGCACGCCGGGCAACAGTCCCGCCTCGGTGAGCACCTGGAAGCCGTTGCAGATGCCGAGCACCGGCGTGCCGGCCTTGGCGCGGCGCACCACCTCGCGCATCACCGGCGAATGGGCCGCCATGGCGCCGGAGCGCAGATAGTCGCCGTAAGAAAAGCCGCCCGGCAGCAGGATCAGATCGCTCTTGGGCAGTTCGGAATCGCCGTGCCACACCATTGTCGGGGCTTTGCCCATGGCGGCCTCGAGCGCCACCGCCGCGTCGCGGTCGCAGTTCGATCCCGGAAAGACGATGATGCTGGCTTTCATGTCTCTCGGCTTACCAACTCTCTGCGTGTCATGCCCGGCCTTGTGCCGGGCATCCACGTGTTTCTTTGTTCAAATCGTGGATGGCCGGGACAAGCCCGGCCATGACGGGGCCGGGAAGGGGTGGAAAGGAGCCTACGCCGCCTCGAGTTCATAGGCGTAGTTCTCGATGATGGTGTTGGCGAGGAGCTGCTCGCACATGCGCTCGATCTCGGCACGGGCCTTGTCGGGATCGCTCTCGGTCACTTCGACCTCGATATATTTGCCCTGACGGACGCCGTCGACCGCGCCGAAGCCGAGTGCGTGCAGCGCGCCTTCGATGGCCTTGCCTTGCGGATCGAGCACGCCGGGCTTGAGCGTGATGGTGATGCGCGCCTTCATGCCTCTTTCCAGCCAGCCTATTTCGACTGCACCAGGATGGGGCCGCTCCGCGTCCGGGTCGGATTGTCCACATGCAGACCGAGCCGGCGCGCCACCTCCTGGTAGGCCTCGACCAGGCCGCCCATGTCCCGGCGGAAGCGATCCTTGTCCAGCTTGTTCTGAGTCTCGATATCCCACAACCGGCAGCAGTCCGGCGAAATCTCGTCGGCGAGCACGATGCGCATCTGATCGCCTTCCCACAACCGCCCGAACTCGACCTTGAAATCGACCAGACGGATGCCGACGCCGAGGAACAGCCCGGAGAGGAAGTCGTTGATGCGTAGCGCGAGCGACATGATGTCGTCGAGCTCGTGCGGCGCCGCCCAAGCAAACGCGGTGATGTGCTCTTCGGTCACCATCGGGTCGCCGAGCTCGTCGGACTTGTAATAGAACTCGACGATCGAGCGGGGCAGGGTGGTGCCTTCCTCGAGCCCAAGACGGGTGGACAGCGATCCCGCCGCCACGTTGCGGATCACCACTTCGAGCGGAATGATTTCGACTTCGCGGATGAGCTGCTCGCGCATGTTCAGCCGCTTCATGAAGTGCGTCGGCACGCCGATCTCGTTCAACCGCTCGAAGATGAACTCCGAGATGCGGTTGTTGAGGACGCCCTTGCCCTCGATCTTGTCGTGCTTCTTGTTGTTGAAGGCGGTGGCGTCGTCCTTGAAGTGCTGGACGAGCGTGCCGGGTTCGGGCCCTTCATAGAGGATTTTGGCCTTGCCCTCGTAGACGCGCCGGCGACGGTTCATATTTGGTTCCTCACTGGACTGGCTCTAACGACTGACAAACGCCAAACGCGCGGGGAGTGGGAGAGCCCAGGCCGCGCGCCACACACGAATCGCCATCGCAGGGATCGATCAAGAATTAAAGGCGACATTAGCCCAACGAATGGGGCCGTACAACGGCCCGCACGCGCGGCGGATAGCGCCCGGGGAATTGTTGATTTTCCGGCATTTCGGGGCTATCACCCGCGTTCCGGAAGCGGGATTTTCCCCAATAATTCCACGGGCCGCGCCCCCGCGCTTTGGCGGGGGCTTTGGAGGTGCGCCGATGACGAATTTTGACGATCGCGAGAAGAGCTTCGAGAGGAAATTCGCCCTCGACGAGGAGCTGAAGTTCAAATCGACCGCCAGGCGCAACAAGCTGCTTGGCCTCTGGGCCGCCGAAAAAATGGGGCTTTCCGGCGACGACGCCCAAGCCTATGCCCGCGAGGTGGTCAAGGCCGACTTCGAGGAGCCGGGCGAGGAAGACGTCTACCGCAAGATCAGGGCCGACTTCGATGCCAAGGGCGTCGAGCAGTCCGAGCACCAGATCCGCCGCGCCATGGTCGATCTCCTGGCCGAGGCGGTGCGTCAAATCGAAGCTGAGGCCAGAGGCTAGCGCGCCATGCCCGAGGACCTGTTCCGGAGGGCCGCGCGCGAGCGGCGGACGCTGCTCAATGCTTGGCTGATGCTGAACGATCCCCTCGCCATCGAACTGATCGGCGAGGCGGGCTGGGACTGCGTCACCATCGACCAGCAGCATGGGATGGGCGGCAACGAGACGCTTCTCGCCTGTCTGACCGCCGCCCGGGCCGCCGGCCTGCCGGCCATCGTCCGGGTGGCCAACAACGATCCGGGCCTTGTGGGCCGGGCGCTGGACGCCGGCGCCCAAGGCATCATGTGCCCGCTGATCAATAGCGTAGAGGAGGCGGAGGCCTTCGTGCGGGCGGTGAAGTACCCGCCGCAGGGCCTGCGCAGCTGGGGCCCGTATCGCGCCAAGCTCGGCCATGCGGGCGACTATTTCGCGTCCGCCAACAGCTTCACCATCGCCTGCCCGCAAATCGAGACCAAGGGCGCGCTCGACCAGCTCGACGACATCCTGGGCCTCGACGGCGTGGACATGGTCTGTTTCGGTCCCAACGACCTCTCCGTGGCGCTGACCGGCCGCCTCGATATCTGGGCGAAGGAGGTTGAGGAAGCCATGGCCCTGGTTCTGCGGAAGGCCCGCGAGAAGTCGGTGATGACTCTCATGTTCGCCAACGATGTCGACTTCGCCAGGCCTCGCATCGCAGAGGGCTGGGACATCGTGGCAGTGGGCACCGACACAGGCTGGTTCTCGGCCGCCGCCGCCGCCACCAAGGCCGCGGTTGAATCGTCGTCTTAGGGGGCGGCACCTAAGCCCCTCAAACGATTCGCCCCTGCCGGCCGTTGCATCCTTGCACCAGGCCGACGCCATAGCGTTCGCCCCACCCATTCAAAGGCTGACGCTGCGAGGGCCGTGTGCGACACTGCGCAACGGACTCACTCGGGGACGCGGCATGGGACAGTCGATTCGGATCGTCATCGGGTTCCTTCTGGGGCTCGTGCTCGCAACGGGCACGGCGTTGGCGCGCGACGCCACGACGGCCACGGCGCTGTCCTTGCGCGAAGGACCGGGCACCAACTATTACCTCATCGCCGCGATGCCCGCGGGCGCGCGGGTCGACATCAAGGGCTGCCGGGACGGTTGGTGCGGCGTCGTCTGGAACGGCTATCGCGGCTATGCCAGCCAGCGCTATCTGATCACGGGGACCGTCGAGGTCCTGGAGCCGGAGATCTGGCCCATCTTCCCGCCTTATCCCTATCGCGCGGGGCATTATCCCAAGGCCGACTGGTACTACGACATGCCGCCCTATACGGCGATCTCGCCAAGCTTCTACCGCAAGCGCTTCTTCATGATGGCGCAGGAGCGGAACCGCTACCGCTACATGCCGCACATTTTCCACGGCAGCGGCGCCTATGGCGACGGCGGCGGGCCCATAGCGGACGTCGACATCCAGGGGATCAGCGCAGACCTCCGGAGTTCCTACGAGGACACCACCACCTACCGCGACTAGCCGTCTTGGCCCCGATCGCCTTTCTTCCTACATAGCCTGTAGGTCGCGTGAGCGGCCAAGGAGCAGGCAATGATGACTTCCCTGAAGATCGCGATCCTGCTTACCGCGGGCCTGGTCTTGCCGGGCACGGCGCTCGCCGCCACTGCGGTGGCCATGCGGCCCGCAAGTATTCATGCGACGCCAAGCGTCGACGCCAAGGTGCTCGGCCTGATCGGCGTGTCGCAGACGGTCGATGCCAAGGGCTGCAAGAAGGGCTGGTGCCAGGTCGCCGGCGGCTACGTGCAGACGAGCTATCTCCGCTTCATCCGCGTTCGCAAAGGCGAGGAGAACGCCTACGACTACAACGTGCCGCTCGCTCTCCCGCCCTACGGCTATACCCCGGGGTTCTGGGGCTATGGCGGCAGGCGCTACTACGACCAGTTCGGCAATTACGCCAAGTATGGGCAGCAAGGCTATACCGGCCCCCCGAGCGAGTTCGACACGCAGCCTGTCGAGACAAGGCGGCGCGGTCTGTTCGGCCCGCGCTAGTCTCTAGCCGAAGACGCGCTTGAAGATCTCGTCCACATGCTTGGTGTGATAGCCGAGATCAAACTGATCGCGGAGCACGTCATCCGGCAGCACGCGTGTCACGTCGGGATCGGCGAGGAGCTCGGTGAGGAAATCCTTGTTCTCCTGCCACACCTTCATCGCGTTGCGCTGGACGAGGCGATAGGCGTCCTCGCGGCTGACGCCGGCGGCGGTCAGCGCCAGCAGCACGCGCTGGGAATGGATGAGCCCGCCGAGGCGGTCCATATTGGCGCGCATGCGCTCGGGATAGACCACGAGGCCCTTGATGATGCCCGTGAGCCGATGCAGCGCGAAATCGAGGGTCACCGTCGCGTCGGGCCCGATCATCCGCTCGACCGAGGAGTGTGAAATGTCTCTTTCATGCCAGAGCGCGACGTTCTCGAGCGCGGGCAGCGCATAACCGCGCACCACGCGGGCGAGCCCGGTCAAATTCTCCGACAGCACGGGGTTGCGCTTATGGGGCATGGCGGAGGAGCCCTTTTGCCCTTTGGAGAAGAACTCTTCCGCCTCCAGCACCTCGGTGCGTTGAAGGTGGCGGATCTCCGTGGCGATCCGCTCCACGGAGCTGGCGATCACCGCGAGCGTCGTGAAATAGGCTGCGTGCCGGTCCCGGGGGATCACTTGCGTGGAGATCGGCTCCGGTTTGAGCCCGAGCTTGCCGGCGACATAGGCTTCCACGCGCGGGTCCACATGGGCGAACGTGCCGACCGCCCCCGAGATGGCGCAGGTGGCGACCTCCTCGCGGGCGCGCACCATGCGGTCCCGATTGCGGGCGAATTCCGCATAGGCTTGCGCCAGCTTCAGCCCGAACGTGGTCGGCTCGGCATGGATGCCGTGACTGCGCCCGACCGTGACCGTGTTTTTGTGCTCGAAGGCGCGGGTCTTGAGCGCTTCAAGCAGAGCGTCGAGATCGGCGATGAGGATATCGGCGGCTTCGGTGAGCTGCACGTTGAAGCACGTGTCGAGCACGTCCGAGGATGTGAGGCCGGCATGGAGGTAGCGCGCCTCGGGGCCGACATGCTCGGCGACCGAAGTGAGGAAGGCGATGACGTCGTGCTTCACCTCCCGCTCGATCTCGTCGATGCGGTCGATGTCGAAGCCGCCACGCGCTTTCGCGGCCTCCGCCGCCTCTTTGGGGATCAGGCCGAGTTCGACCATGGCCTCGGCCGCGTAGACCTCGATCTTCAGCCAGATGTTGAATTTGTTTTCGGGCTCCCAGATGGCGGTCATCGCGGAGCGGCTGTAGCGCGGAATCATGCTGGTCGTTCAAGCCTTTCCCGGAGGGACCTCCGGCGAGAGGACAGGTCTAGCAGAACGCGAAGGCCACTCAAACGCGAGCTTGTCGAAAGACTTAAATTTCAACAGTTCTCGGCTCACGGGCTCCGAACAGGGCGACATAGATGGCCGCGGCCACGGCGAGCCCCAGATAGCCCGGGCGGGGCGGGATCATCATGTCGAGCAGGAAGGTATAGAAGTCGTTGAGCGAGGCCAGATACATGCCCGACAGCGACCAGTCCTGCTGACTCGGATAGATGGCGTGGATGTAGATGAAGCGGAGCAGGCCGCCGAAGCTGCAAAACGCCACGATGAAGATGAACAGCGCGAACAGCATGCGCACGAGGAAACCGCGGCGCGCCGTGAAGCGGGCGCACCACCAGGTGACGAGCGCTGCGAGCAGGCCGGCGAATCCGACGATGCGGACCGTGTGCTGCGTCTGGGCGTTCATGACGGTATTCATAAAGTCGCCGACCATCAGCGCCCACATGCAGACCCCGATCACGATCGCGAAGGCCGCCGCCAACACGAAGCCGACCACCTTGCTGAACGTCAGTTGTTCCATCGCCGCTTTCCCTCCAAGCCCCTCGGCAGGAGTGGACTATGCAAGGGAAATGTCCGGACTGCAATGCGCGGCGGCGACAAGGCTTGCCGCCTCGCACCGTTTATGGTCCGATCCGGCGCCGGTCAAAAGGAGGCACCCCGTCATGGCATTCGAGGATCTCAAGGCCGAACTCGCGCTGCTCATCAACCAGATGGAGAACCAGCCCGAGGACCGCCACGAGCTTTACTTGCAGATTCGCGAGAGGCTGAACGAGATGCGCGCGTTCGGCATGCCGGTGCCGGAAGACCTGGTGAAGTTCGAGGAGCAGCTCGAGGCCCAGTTCAAGGCCGAGGACGCAGCCGCCAAGAAGAGCTAGATCAGCCCGCGGGCGAGGGGGCCCCGTCCTCGATCTGCTCGTAGTTCCCATCGGCCCAGCGATAGACCGCATAGGGCGGCAGGCTCGGATCGCCGTGCTCGTCGAAGCGGAACTTCCCGATCACGGTGTCGAACTCGCCTCCGTTGAGTTCTTTGACCACGGCCGCGGTGTCGGTGGTGCCGGCTTTCTCGGCCGCTTCCTTCCAGGCCTGGATCGCGGCGTAGGTGTAGAGCACGTAGCCCTCAGGCTCGATGCCCCTCTCCTTCAGGCGCGCGACCACCTCGGCGGCGGCGGGGTTCTTGCGCGGGTCCGGCGAGAAGGTCATGAGCGTGCCTTCACCCGCCGGGCCTGTGATCGACCAATATTCCTGCGTGACGAGCGCGTCCCCGCCCATCAGTACGGTGTCCATGCCCTGGTCGCGCATCTGGCGGAGGATCAGGCCCGATTCGGTGTGATAACCCCCGACGAACAGCGCATCGACATCCGCCTGCTTGAGCTTCGACACCAGCGCCGAATAGTCCTTCTCTCCGGCGGTGTAGGACTCGTTCAGCACCTCCTGCACGCCGGTCGCGTTCAGCGTTTTTTTCACCTCGTCGGCCAGACCTTTGCCGTAGGCCGTCTTGTCGTCGATGATGGCGATGTTCTTGTCGCCGAAATGTTTGGCGAGATAGGCGCCGGCGACGCTGCCTTGCTTATCGTCGCGGCCGCACACGCGGTAGATGTTGGGGCCGGGCCGGCTGTCGGTGAAGGCCGGGTTGGTCGACGCGGGCGAGATCATCACCGCCTTGCTCTCGGCATAGACGTTCGAGGCGGGGATGGAGGAGCCCGAGCAGAAATGCCCGGCGACCAGCGCCACGCCCTGGCCAGCCAAATGATTGGCCACCGCCACGGCCTGTTTCGGGTCGCATGCGTCGTCGCCAACCTCGAGGTCGAGTTTCTTGCCGAGCACGCCGCCAGCCGCGTTGATGTCGGCGAGGGCTTGCTCGGCACCATTGGTCATCTGCGTGCCGAAGGAGGCGTATTGCCCGGTCACGGGGCCGGCCACGGCGATCTTGGTGACGTCGGGATTGTCTTCCGCGCCGTCGCAGGCGCCGAGCACGAGACTTGCCGCGAGGGCGGCGATCAGCCCTGCCAAACGCATCATTCCCATCTCCTTCAAAACCCGGAGCGTCAGACTAGCTCAGGCGTCCCGTGCACGCCAAGTCAGCGGGCTGGTGCGTGCGTAGAGCCAGCGATATTGCGTCACCATCTGCGTCGTCCGCATCATGCGGAAGCCGAGTAAGGCACAGGCGACCAACACCGCGTAGGTGACGAGATAATAGTAAGGCGACAGCAGCGCGCCGTCGAACAGGGCGTAGTTGAAGAAGCGGACCGCGGCGCTCAGCAGCGCCATATAGAAGAACACGCGCCAGAGCGGCTTCCAGCCGCGCGCCAGACCGCGGCCGGCTAGGAACGCCGCCCCGCCGCCGATGATCACCGTGAGCACGAGGAACACGCGCAAGCCGTCATCCGCAAGCCAGGGCGTCAGCGCGCTCATGCTCCGTTCGTCTCCTTCAGCACGGCGGTGTCCCCTTCGAGATACGCGGCGCGCACTTCTTTCCGTTCGAGGAGCTCCGCGCCAGTCCCCGACATGGTGATGCGTCCATTGACCATGACATAGCCGCGGTCGGCCAGCTTCAACGTGTGATAGGCATTCTGCTCCACCAGGAAGACCGTGAGCCCGTCTTTGTTCAACTCTTCGATCGCCGCGAAGATTTGTTTGACGATCAAAGGTGCAAGCCCCAGCGACGGCTCGTCGAGCATCAGCAGCTTGGGCTGGCCCATCAGCGCGCGGGCGATGGCGAGCATCTGCTGCTCGCCGCCCGACAGGGTGCCGCCGCGCTGATCGGCGCGCTCTTTCAGCACCGGAAACAGCGTCTGCACATGCTCCAGGTCGCGATCGAAGCCGTCCGGGTCTCCGGCGATGATGGCGCCCATTTGGAGATTTTCCATCACCGTCATGCGCGGGAAGATGCGCCGGCCCTCCGGCGACTGCGCGATCCCCAGCCGCGCGATGTCGTGCGTCGGCAACTGGGTAATATCCTCGCCGTCGAAGACGATCCGGCCCTGGCTGGCACGGGGCCGGCCGAAGATCGTCATCATCGTCGTCGTCTTGCCGGCGCCGTTTGCCCCGATCAGGGCCACGATCTCGCCGGGCTTGATATCGAGGTTCACGTCATGCAGCACCGGCAGGCGCCCGTAGCAGGCGGTGACGCTGTCGAGCGAAAGCAGCGCCTCGGTGCTCATGGCCGCACCCCGGACTTCACCTCGTCGACCTCCTCGTCGGCCACGCCGAGATAGGCGGCGATCACATGGGGGTCGTCGCGGATCTCTTGCGGCGTGCCGTCGGCGATCTTCCTGCCGTAGTCGAGCACGATGATGTGGTCGGAGATGCGCATGACCACGCTCATGTCGTGCTCGATGAGGAAGATGGCGATCTTCTCCGTCTCGCGGATGGCATAGAGCAGCTCGTTGAGCGCTTCGCTTTCCCGCGCATTGAGCCCGGCGGCCGGCTCATCGAGACACAGAAGCAGCGGTCTCGTGCACATGGCGCGCGCGATCTCGATCCGCCGTTGATCGCCGTAAGAGAGGTCTCCCGCCGCTTCGTCGGCGCGCTCCGTAAGACCCACTTGATCGAGCCAGTAGCGGGCGAGATCGACGGCGTGTTTTTCCGCACGGCCGAAATTCACGAGACCGAGGATGGCGCCAAAGGTAAAGCCGGAGGCGCGCGCCAGCACGTTGTGCTGCGCCACCATCAGATTCTCCAGCACGGTCATGCCGGGGAACAGGCGAATATTCTGGAAGGTGCGGGCCACGCGCGCTTGCGCGTTGATCTCGTGATCGTCGAGCCGTTCGAGATAGAAATATTCGCCGTCGGACTGCGTCAGGGTGATTCGGCCTTCGGTCGGCTTGTAGAACCCGGTGATGCAGTTGAACACCGTGGTCTTGCCGGCGCCGTTCGGGCCGATCAGCGCGGTGATGTCCTGACGGCCGACCGTGAAGGACAGATCGTCGACGGCCACCAGCCCGTCGAAGCGCATGGTGAGATGCTCGACCGTGAGGACGGGGTCTTCGGCCCAGGGGCTCATGCGCGGCCCTGTCCCACGAGCTCTCCGGGAATTTCGCGTGCGCCGTGAAGCGCGATGGTGGGAGCGCGCGAGGCGACGAGCCCGCGCGGCCGCCACACCATGATCCCCACCATGGCGAAGCCGAACAGCAGCATGCGGTAGAGCGCCGGGTCGAAGCCCGCCCCGAAGAAGCTTTGCAGGCCCTCCGTATGCCTCAGTGCCTCGAAGCCGCCGACCATCACCACCGCGGCGATGGCGACACCCAATTGGCTGCCCATACCGCCGAGCACGACGATGGCAACGATGATGGCGGATTCGATGAATGTGAAGCTCTCCGGGCTGACGAAGCCTTGCCGCGTGGCGAAGAACGCGCCGGCGAGTCCGCCGAACAGAGCGCCGGTGGCAAACGCGGTAAGCTTGGTGATGGTCGTGTTGATGCCGAGCGACCGGCAGGCGATCTCGTCCTCGCGCATGGCCTCCCAAGCGCGCCCGATGGGCAGCCGCCGCATGCGCAAGGTCACGAGATTGGTCAGGAAGGCGAGCGCCAGGATCACGTAGTAGAGAAAGATGACGCCGTGCAGCGCGTCGTAGTTCAGGCCGAAGAAACTGCTGAACGTCTCGCCCTCGGCGAGGGGCGAGAAGGGCAGGCCGAAAAAGGTGGGCTTGGGGATGCCGGAGATGCCGTTCGGCCCGTTGGTCACCTCGGTCCAGTTGAGCAGCACGATGCGGATGATCTCGCCGAAGGCCAGCGTGACGATGGCGAGATAGTCGCCGCGCAGGCGCAGCACCGGGAAACCGAGGATGACGCCCCAGAGCGCGGCCGCCAAGCCCGCGATGGGCAGGCAGATCCAGAAGCCGAGACCGAAATGGGTGGCGAGCAGCGCGAAGGTGTAGGCACCGACCGCGTAGAAGGCCACGTAGCCGAGATCGAGCAAGCCGGCGAGGCCGACCACGATGTTCAGTCCCCAGCCGAGCATTACATAGGTGAGGACGAGGATCGAAAGGTCGAACCAGTAGCGCAAGGGCAGCCCGAGATTGAAGATCTTCTCGAGGCCGTAGGCGGTCAGCGGAAAGAGCACGGCGAACAGGATGCCGCCGACGATGAAGATTTGCGCGTAAGGCAGGTCCGGGAAGAGATGCAGAATCCCCCGGCGCAACAGGCCAAGCCCGACAAAAGCGAGCAGGGCGGCGCCAATCAGTTCGAGCGCCGGTGCTGCGAGCAGGGCGGAGACGATCAACGTAGTCGCGCCGAGGGCCGCCGTCATGCCCAGGACGACGATATCGCGCCTCCCGAACGGCTCCCGCGTAAACAGCTTGGCGAAGGGCGTGGTGAGCGGATACGCCGCCTGCCAGACGAACAGGTTGAGGAGAAGCCGCCCCACGAACACGATGCCGACCACGACCGCGAGCAATGCGGGCCGCGGCTGAAGCGTCAGCCCGGTCACATTGTCCTCGGTGCGCAGGCCCAGCACGAGCGAGAACAGGGCAAAGGCGATAATCGCGGCGATCAGGGAATCGGCGAGGGCGGAGGAGAGCCGCTGGCGGAACGATGTGCCGGGCTCAGCCAATCTAGACCTTCTCGACCTCGGGCCGCCCCAGGAGGCCCGTCGGGAAGAAGATGAGCACGATGGCGAGCATGGAGAATGCCGCGACATCCTTGTACTCGATGGTGAAGTAGGCGGACCAGAAGGTCTCGATCAGCCCGATGATGAGCCCGCCGATCATCGCGCCGGGAATGGAGCCGATGCCGCCGAACACGGCCGCGGTGAAGGCCTTGATGCCGACGATGAAGCCGATGAAGAAATCGATCACGCCGTAATAGAGCAGGTAGAGCAGCCCCGCGACGGCGGCCAACATCGCGCCGAGCACGAAGGTGAGCGAGATGGTGCGGTCCACGTTGACGCCCGACAGCGCGGCCATCAGCCGGTCCTGCTCGCAGGCGCGCTGGGCGCGCCCCAAGGCCGTGCGGCTGATGAGGAGCCAGAACGCGGTCATCAGCACCAGCATCGTCACCACGATGAGGATCTGGATGTTGGAGACGATCACCGTGAACTCGCCCTGCCTGAACAGCTCGTAACCGCCGGTGATGACGGGCTGGAGTGGCTTCACCCGGGCGCCTTGCGCCACCTGGATGAAGTTTTGCAGCACGATCGACATGCCGATGGCGGTGATCAGCGGCGCCAGCCGGAAGGAGTCACGCAATGGCCGGTAGGCGACGCGCTCCACCGTCCAGCCCCATACGGCGGTCAGCACCATGGCGAGGATCAGCACGAGGAGAAGTGCGAGAGGGATCGCCGTGACGCCGAGAGCGGTGAGCGCCAGGAAAGCGATCAGCGCGATGAACGCGCCCACCATAAAGATGTCACCATGGGCGAAGTTGATCATGCCGATGATGCCGTAGACCATGGTGTAGCCGATGGCGATCAACCCATAGATGGAGCCCAGGGCGAGACCGTTGATCAGCTGCTGAAGGAAATAGGCCATGGAAACGCCTGCTCGCCTTCCCCCGAATGGGCATTGCAGACTTAAAGAAAGCGGGCCGTGCCCACTTTGGCCTTTCTAGCAAGAAGGGCTTGTCCTGTGCATGCCCAAATTCAGAGCAGCATGTGGGACCCGTCGCAATAAGGCGGATCCCCCGTGTCCTTGCAGCCGCATAGCAGCGCCATCTCGGTGCGCTCGGCGGTGAACATCAGGGGCTCGATGCCGGTGCCGGCATGGGCGCCGTCGCAGAAAGGCTGCTTCTGGCTCCGCCCGCAGCGGCACCAGGCGTAGCGTTTGCCCTCTTCGAGTTGGACCTGATAGGGGCTGAGCTGTGGGCGCTCCGGCTCTTCTGACATGATGATTCCCAGCTTCTTTGGTCAGACAATTGCCGGGCCCTGCTTAGCCAATTCGTCCCGTGCTTACAAGGAAGTGTCGGATTTTCATGTTAAGTGCGTCGATAGTTTTGCTGTCTAAGATCAGCCGCTCCCGACGATTCGCGCGGCCCGGAAAACGCGAGAAGACCCTTGAGTCCACGCCCCATCGGCACCATAGAGGGCGAAAGACCGCCTTTTTGCGCGCCTGCACGCAAGGTGCGGCATGCGCTTGAGAGCGCGCATGGGTCGGGGACGCATCGGGATCAAGGCGAGTTTGGAGGCCGCCCGTGGCTGAGCTGATCTTTGCTGTTCTTTCCGTAGCCGCGTTCTTCGCGCTGGCGATGAACCGCGCCACGTTTCGCACCTGGGCGATCGCGGTCGCGCTCTTCACGCTCATTCTCCAGATCAGTCTCGGTTTTCCGTTCTGGACCTTCGCCGGCTGGCTGATCGCCGGCCTGCTGTTCGCCGCGAGCGTTCCCGATCTCAAGCGTCAATATCTCACGCTACCGGCCTACCGCGCGCTGAAAGGCGCGATGCCGAAGATCTCCGAGACCGAGCGCGAAGCGCTGGAGGCGGGCACGACCGGCTGGGACGCGGAGTTGTTCTCGGGCACGCCGGACTTCGCCAAGCTCCGCCGCGTGGCGCCGATCACGCTCACCGACGAAGAGCGCGCATTCCTGGATGGGCCCACCGAAGAGCTCTGCAAGCGCCTCGACGATTGGCGCATCCGTCACGAGCTGCACGACGTGCCGGAGGAGATCTGGCAGTTCGTCCGCGAGCAAGGCTTTCTCGGCATGCTCATTTCCAAGGAGCACGGGGGCCTCGGCTTCTCCGCCCAGGCGCAATCGCTGGTGCTCGGCAAGATCTCCTCGAAGAGCGCCGACAGCGTCACCATCGTCATGGTGCCGAACTCGCTCGGCCCCGGCGAGCTGATCGAGAAATACGGCACCGAGCAGCAGAAGGCGCACTATCTACCGCGGCTCGCCAAGGGCGATGAAATTCCCTGCTTCGCGCTCACCGGCCCGTTCTCCGGCTCCGACGCCGCCGCCATGCGCGATGTGGGCGTGGTGACCAAGGGCCTGCACGAGGGCAAGGAGACGCTCGGCATCAAGCTCACCTGGGACAAGCGCTACATCACGCTCGCCCCCAACGCCACGCTGCTCGGCCTCGCCTTCCGTCTGCTCGATCCGGACAATCTCCTGGGCCGCGGCGAGGATGTCGGCATCACGCTCGGCCTGATCCCGACCGGCCACGAGGGCGTCGAGATCGGCCGCCGCCATCTACCGGCGGGCGCCGCTTTCCCCAACGGGCCGACCAAGGGCCGCGACGTGTTCGTGCCGCTCGATTGGGTGATCGGGGGGCCGGAAGGCGCCGGCCAGGGCTGGCGCATGCTGATGAGCTGTCTGGCCGCCGGGCGCTCCATCTCTTTACCGGCCACGAGCGCGGCCTGCGCCAAAGCCATGGCCAGGCGCTCAACGGCCTATGCGCGCATCCGCAAGCAGTTCGGCCTGCCCATCGGCTACATGGAAGGCGTGGAGGAACCGCTCGCGCGGCTTGTGGAAAACGCATACGCGTTAGAGGCCGCGCGCGCCGTGACAGCCTCCATGGTCTCGGCGGGCGAGAAGCCGGCCGTGATCTCGGCGCTGCTGAAATATGTTTCCACCGACCGCATGCGCGATTGCGTGAACGACGCGCTCGACATTCATGGCGGGCGGGGCATCTGCGACGGCCCGTCAAACTATATCCAGGCCGCGTATCAGATGGTGCCGGTCGGTATCACGGTGGAGGGTGCCAACATCCTCACGCGCACGCTCATCACCTTCGCCCAAGGGGCGCTGCGCAGTCATCCTTATCTCTTCACCGAGATCGAGGCGCTGCAAGACGAGAATTCCGACCGGGGCGTCGAGAGCTTCGCGAAGACCTTCGACGATCACCGCGCCTTTCTGTTCTCCAATGCGACCGGCGCGCTGTTCCACAACGTGACCTTCGGCGCCTTTGCCGCCGCGCCGCAAAATGCCGGCGACATGAAGCGCTGGTGGCGGCAGCTGTCGCGCGCGTCGCGCTCCTTCGCGCTGGTGGCCGATCTCACCGTGGCGCTGCTTGGCGGCGGCCTCAAAGTGAAGCAGAAGATTACCGGACGCATGGCCGATGCGCTCGCCGAGCTCTATCTCATGTCCTCGATTTTGAAGCGCTACGAGGACGATGGACGCCCCGCCGCCGACCGCAAACTCGTCGCCTATTGCTTGCGGAACAGCCTTGCGCGTTTCGATCATGCTTTGCGTGGCGTCGTCGATAATTTCCCGGTGCGCTGGGCCGCCTGGCTCATGGGCCCGCTGGTGCTGCCTTTTGGTGTGCGCCGGCAGGCCGCCGACAAGGACGGCAAGGATATCGTGCGTGCCGCGCTTGAGCCGGGCGTCTTCCGGGACCGGCTGACACGCGACATCTACACCTCCGAAGGCACGGACGACGCGACGGGGCTGCTCGAGGCGACGCTCCAGAAGGTCGTGGCCTGCGAGGAGGCCGAGAAGAAACTTGAACGCGCCATCCGGAAAGGCGAGGTGAAGCGCTTCCACGACCGCGACTGGATCAAGGATGCGGAAGCGAAGGGCGTGCTGACGCCCGAGGAGGCGCGCGCGCTTGCCGACTTGCGCGACATGGTCGCCCGCGTTATCGCGGTGGACGACTTCGCCGCTTCGGAGCTTGAACGCAAGCCGCACGAAGAAACTGACCAGAAGCAGCACATCGCCGCCGAGTAACAGCAGAGCCCCATGCCGATTTCGCTTCCCGAACTCAAGGACTGGACCTTCTCCGTCGACAACGAGAGCATCGCCTGGGCGGTTATCGACCGCGAAGGCGAGAGCATGAACGCGCTCGGCCGCCGGCCCACCGAGGAGCTTGCGAGGATCGTGGCCGCCGTCGAAGGCGCCGAGGCCGGCGAGATCAAGGGCCTCGTCCTGATGAGCGGCAAGGAGTCGAGCTTCATCGCCGGCGCCGACATCAACGAGTTCGCGGGCTTCGACACCGAGGACAAGATCAAGGAGGTCGTCGGCGAGACGCTTCAACTGCTCGACCGCATCGAGCGCTTGCCCGTGCCCGTGGTCGCCGCCATCCACGGCTACTGTCTCGGCGGCGGGCTCGAATTGGTGCTCGCCTGCGATTGGCGCATTGCCGATCGCGAGGAGGGGACGCGGCTCGGCTTTCCCGAGGTGAAGCTCGGCATGTTCCCGGGGCTGAACGGCACGGTGCGCGCCATTCAAGCGGCAGGCCCCGTCGACGCCATGACCGCGATGCTCACCGGCAAGATGCTGCGGCCGACCGCGGCACGGGCGATGGGCCTTGTCGATCAGCTCGTGCCCACGCGGCACACCCTGAAATGGGCCGCACGCAAAGCGGTCCTGCAGAAGCGCCGGTCCAAGGGCGCGCCCTGGTGGAAGAAGCTGATGCTGAAGCAGCCGATACGCGGGCTGCTGGCCAAGCAGATGCGCGCCAAAACGGCCGCCAAGGTGCGTGAGGAGCATTACCCGGCACCCTTCCGGCTCATCGATTTGTTCGAGCGCTACGGCGACGACCCGGCCCGCATGAAGCGGGCCGAGACCGAGATGTTCGCGCCGCTGATGGCGAGCGAGACGTCGCGGAACTTGCGCCGCGTCTTCAAGTTGTCCGAGATGTTGAAGGATTCCGCTCCCAAGGACGGCTTCAAGCCGCGCAAAGTCCATGTCATCGGCGCCGGCACCATGGGCGCCGACATCGCCGCCTGGTGCGTGGTCTCAGGCATGCAGGCGAGCTTGCAAGATCTCGACGCCGAGCAGATCAAGAAGGGCCTTTCCCGCGCCAAGAAGCTGTTCAAGAAGCGCCTGCGCGGCAAGACGGCCGTCGACTCCGCCGTCGCGCGGTTGATCGCCGATCCGGACGGCAAGCAGATCAAGCATGCCGACGTCGTCATCGAGGCCATCGTCGAGAAGCTCGAGGTGAAGCAGAAGCTGTTTGCCGAGCTCGAAGCCAAAGCGAAGCCCGGCGCGGTGCTCGCCACCAACACCTCGTCCTTGAGGCTCGAGGACATCGCCAAGCCGCTGAAGGATCCCGCCCGTCTCGTGGGTCTGCACTTCTTCAATCCCGTGGCGCAGCTCCCGCTGGTCGAGGTCGTGCGAGGGCAGGGCACGCGGGAGGAGGAGATCGGCAAGGCGTGCCGCTTCGTCACCGCCATCAACAAGCTGCCGCTCATCGTGAAGAGCTGTCCCGGCTTCCTGGTGAACCGCGTGCTCGCGCCGTACATGATGGAGGCCGTGCGCCTCTATCAGGACGGCCAGCCGCGCGAAAAGCTCGATCGAGCCGCGCTCAAGTTCGGCATGCCCATGGGACCCATGGAGCTCATGGACATGGTCGGCCTCGATATCTGCAACAAGGTGGGCGAGGAGCTCGACCTGGCGCCCGCAAGTGCAGGCAGGCCCGACAACGTGCTGGCGACTCTCGTCAAGCAAGGCAAGCTTGGCGCCAAGACGGGCGAAGGATTCTACGTCTGGGAAGACGGCAAGCCGAAGCGCGACGACGCGGACTACGACGATGCGGAGTTGGCGCGCCTCGGCCGCGAGCTCATCAAGCCGCTGCTCGACGAGGCGGAACGCGCCGAAGCGGACAAGGTCGTGGAAGACGCCGACCATGTCGATGCGGGCGTGATCTTCGGCACGGGCTTTGCGCCGTTCCGCGGCGGGCCGCTGCACTACCGCAAGACGGAGAGCGCTGCACCGGCGGGCCAGGCTGCGGCGTAAGGACAAGAGGCCGGAAGGAACGACATGACGGAAGCGATACGGCGCGTTGCGGTGCTGGGCGGGGTGAGGATCCCGTTCTGCCGTTCGCATACGGCCTATGCCGAGCTCTCGAATCTCGATCTGCTCACGGCCGCGCTCGGCGGTCTGGCGGACCGCTTCACGCTGCATGGCGTGCATGTGGACGAGGTGGTCGGCGGCGCCGTCGTCACCCACGCCAAGGATTGGAACCTCGCCCGCGAGGCGGTGATCGGCAGTCCCTTGGCCCAGACCACGCCCGGCATCACCATGATGCAGGCCTGCGGCACGAGCCTGCAAAGCGCGCTCGGCCTCGCCGCCAAGATCGCCACCGGCCAAATCGAGTGCGGCATCGCCATGGGCTCCGACACCACGAGCGATGCGCCCATCGTGTTCCAGCGAAAATTCGCCCAGCGCCTAGTGCAGGCCTCGCGCGCGAAAAGCATGGGACAGCGCCTCGCGGCCTTCAAAGGCATGATGCCTGGCGAACTCGCGCCTCAGCCGCCGGACACGCGGGAGCCCCGGACCGGTCTCGGCATGGGCGAGCATTGCGAGCTCATGGCCAAGGAATGGGGCATCACCCGGGAGGACCAGGACGTGCTCGCCTTCGAGAGCCATCTCAAGGCGGCTGCGGCCTATGACGAGGGCTTCATGGACGACCTCGTCATCCCCTGCGCCGGCGTGTTCCGGGACAACAATGTCCGCGAGGATATTTCGCTCGAGCGGCTGGCCGAATTGAAACCTGTTTTTGACAAGGCCAGCGGGACGATTACGGCCGGAAATTCGACCCCGTTAACCGATGGAGCCGCTAGCGTCCTGCTCGCCAGTGAAAAATGGGCGGAAAACCGCGGAATTCCGATTCAGGCATATTTAACTTTGGGTCGCACTTCTGCCGTAGACTATGTCCAGGGTGAAGGTCTGCTGATGGCGCCGACCGTAGCTGTGAGCGAACTGCTTCGACAGGCCGGTCTTGCGCTTCAAGACTTTGATTATTATGAGATTCACGAAGCATTCGCTGCGCAAGTGTTGGCAACGTTGAAAGCATGGGAATCAGAGGCGTATTGCCGGACCCGCCTGGGCCGGACGGAGCCTTTGGGGGCCATCGACCGGTCCAAGATGAACATCAAGGGCTCCTCGATCGCCATCGGCCATCCCTTTGCCGCCACGGGCGCACGGATTCTGGCAGTTTTGGCCAAACTCCTGCATAGTGGGAGCGGTCAGAGAGGGTTGATTTCGGTGTGTACCGCCGGCGGCATGGGCGTCGCCGCGATCCTGGAACGGGTCGGAACGCCAAAGCCGGCGGAACTTGGCAACGATATGAAGGGCGCAACATAAGTGCTCTACCGCCGGAACAGAGTTTGGGTCCAACGAGACCCGTCAGGGACAGGGGGCAAGCGAGACAATGCCGGGGGGCGCACCGCGTCCACGGCCCGACCCATGACGGAGGTGCTTATGCGGCATCATGTGACCACCACGGCGATCGGCCTTCTGGCCGCAGCTGTTCTTTTCCCGATGACTTCCACCGAAGCGGCCGCAGCCGATCCTACGGGCATTTGGCGTAAAGCAGACCAGGGCGAGCGCCCCGGTAAGATCCAGGTGTTCCGCTGCGGCTCCGGCAAGCGCTACGTCTGCGCCAAGATCGTTTGGCTGCAGGATCCGCTCGACAGTAGCGGCAAGCCGCTGCGCGACGTCCGCAACGAGAACCCGTCGCAGCGCGGCCGCGCCATCCTGGGCCTGCCCATCATCAACGGCATGGCGCCGACCGGCGCCAACCAGTGGAAGGGCAGCATCTACAATCCCGAGGACGGCAACACGTATTCCGCAACTCTGACGATGGTGTCGAACAACCAGATCACGCTCCGGGGCTGCAAGGGTTGGATTTTGTGCGGTGAACGCACTTGGTTGCGCACCTCGCTGCCGAAGGAAGAGCCGAAGGCCGAGGAGCAGATCGAGGCTTCCGCCGAGCCTGAGGCCCCCGCCGAAACCGAGACGGCCGAGGCCAAGCCGGAGCCTCAAAGCGAGCCGGATGCCTTTGCCAACACCGAGATCTTGACGCCCGTCGCCAACACTCCGACTGCCGGGCAGCCAGGCTACCGCTTCCTGAACGGCTCGACGGCGGCCGAAGACCACGCCGGCTTCACGGGCGAGAACGTGCCCAGCATGTTCGTCATGACGAAGCCGATCGCCACCGACGCCGATGGCAACGAGGTCGCCGCGGCCGAGAGTGCACAGGAGCCGCAACCGGCCGCAGCGCCGCAGCCTGCAGCGCAGCCCGCCAAGCGGACAATCCAGGCCAATGCCGCGCCTGCGCCTCAGCCGCAAAGCGCGCCGCGTACGACGACGGCACCCACGGCTCAGCCCGAGGGGACGGCCGAGGGTGAGCCCATCGACACGGCCGAGACCGAGACTGAGACCGCGGAAGCGGCGGTGGTCGATTCACAGAACTTGTCCCGGCGTGAGCGGCGGATGCTGCGCCGCCAGCAGCGGGGCATGGAGGAGCAGAGCCAGGGCCTGCTTCCCTGGCTGCGCTAAGGCCGAACGCGTTTCATGATGCTGCGATGCGGGGCAACCGCCCCGCATGAGGCCCTTAGGTCAGTGGCCGGCCTGCGCGCGTAGCTCTTTCTTGGAGAGCTTGCCGATCATGGTTTTCGGCAGTTCCTCGCGAAACTCGATTGCCACTGGCAGTTCAAGCTTCGACAGCTTCGGCCGCAAGAAGGCCATGAGCTCGACCGCCGTGGCGGTACTGCCCTCTTTCAGCTTCACATAGGCCTTCGGCGCCTCGCCCCGATACGCGTCCGGGACCCCGACCACGCAACACTCTGCTACCGCCGAATGCGCGTAGAGCGCGTCCTCGACGCGCCGCGGATAGACCTTGAAGCCGGCGGCATTGATCATGTCCTTGATGCGGTCGACGATGAAGACAAAGCCCTCTTCGTCCATTGTGCCGACGTCGCCCGTGCGGAAAAACCGGCCGGTGAAGGCCTGCTCCGTCTCCTCGGGCTTCTTCCAATAGCCGGTCATGACTTGCGGTCCGGCGATGCAGATCTCGCCGGGCTCGCCGCGGGCGACCTCTTGCGCCGGATCCTCGAGCGAGCGGATGCTGATCTCGGTGCCGGGCAGCGGCAAGCCGATGGAGCCTTCCCGCGTCACGTCGAGCGGATTGCAGGTGGCGACCGGCGAGGTCTCGCTCAAACCATAGCCTTCCACCAGATTGCAGCCGGTCAGCGCCTCGAAGCCGCGCTTCACCTCGAGCGGAAGCGCCGCGCCCCCGGAGATACAGAAGGCGAGCGAGGAGAGATCGAACCGCTTGATTCGCGGATGGCGCACCATGGCTTGGTACAGGGTCGGCACGCCCGGCATCATCGTCGGTTTCAATTTGCCGATCAGCTTCAGCGCCTGGACCAGCTCGAATTTCGGCATCAGGATCATTTCCATGCCACTGGCCACGCCGAAATTCATCACCGTGGTCATGGCGAACACATGGAACAGCGGCAGCGCGCCGAGCACGCGGTCGACCGCCTCCGGCGGCCGCTTCCCCCAGAGCTTCACCTGCGCCACGTTGATGGAGATGTTCGCATGGGTGAGCATGGCGCCCTTGGGCGTGCCCGTGGTGCCGCCGGTATATTGCAGCACGGCGATGGAGTCCGGCGTGATGACCGGCCGCTCGTAGCGGCCGTCATTGGCCAGCAGCTCCGCCTCGCGGACGATCTGGCGCCGCATACGGGACAGGCCGACCCTGGCGCGCTTCACCCGGCCCGAAAGCTTGACCCCCACCTGTTTGAGCGGGGGCAGGAGCGAGGTGAACTTGGCCACTACGGCCTTGTCCAGCGCCCCGCTCTTGAGCATGGCCTCGGCCTTGTCGAACAGCAGCGCCAGATCGAGCGTCACCATGATCTTGGTGTCGCTGTCGCGGATCTGGAACTCGATCTCCTCCAGGCTGTAGAGCGGGTTGAAGTTGACAACCGTGCCGCCCGCCTTGAGCACCCCGAAATAGAAGATCACGAAGGTCGGCGAATTGGGCAGCAAGAGCCCGACCTTGACCCCTTCGCCGACCCCCAGCGCCCGCAAGCCTTTGGCCGCCCGGTCCGACAGCGCGCCGATTTCCGCGTAGCTCAGACGCTTGCCGAGGAAGTAGGTGCAGGGCCGCGTCCCGAACGCGGCCACGGCATCGTCGAGGAGTTTGTGGACGAGGCCAGGCTTAAAGCTCCGCTCCCAAGAAATACCGTCCGGATAAGCCTTGAGCCACGGACGGTTTCTCAGGTCTTGGGCGGTGTCCACGGGTGCCGGATTCGCCTTGATAGTCATCGAGGTTCGGGTTTGGGCTTGCTTTACCGCCAGTTAACGGCGCCAAGGCCACAGACGGGAGGCAATTGGCCGCAAGCGCGTTCTTCTACTATTATTGTAGCACGGTGTTGATAAACAGTGCCGCAAAGGGCCCCGGGGCCTGTGTGGATTATGCTGAAACCAAGGCGGCGACAGGCGCAAAAACGCCAATTTTGTTAGCGATTAGAGCGTATAGTACCGGCAAATCGAGCGTGCGGGGCACGGGTAGACTCGACCAGTTTTTAAGTCTATTCCAATGCCTGACTTGCCCTCGGATTAGCTATGTTTTAGCCAGGGACCATTAGACACGGACCCCTCAACGGGGCAGGGAGAGCGATATGGACGAGGTGGCCACCAAGATCATCGAGATTCTACGTAAGAACATGAAGGACCCATCCAAGGCCGTCGCGCTCGAGACCCCCCTGAGCGAACTTGAGATCGAGTCCCTCGATCTCGCGGTGATCGTGTTCGACATTGAGGATACCTTCGGTATCGAAATCCCCTATAATGCGAACGAAGAAGTCGAAGCGTTTGCGACGGTCGGCTCTGTGGTCGATCGCGTGAAGGGGATCATCGCAGAATCGAAGGCCTCGGGCGCAGCAGCTTAGACCAGCCGTCCGCTCGGGTCCTTCTCGGGACGTGGACCAGGCTTGGAGTTACGGCTTAACACTACATGACACACGCTAACGGACGCAGGCGCGTCGTGGTCACTGGCCAGGGCGTCGTCACTCCTTTGGGTACGGGCGTTGACAAGTTCTGGGCTGCCATGAAGGGCAGCGCTTGCGGTATCCGCGAGGTACAGAGCTTCGACACCCAAGACCTGTACATCACGATCGCCGGCGAGGTGCCGGATTTCGACCCGCGAGAGCGCTTGCAGAGCAAGCAGCTCATGCTCGCCGACAAGTATTCCCAATATGCCGGCTGCGCGGCGCATGAAGCCGTGACCCAGTCGAGACTGGAATATCCGATCAAGGACGCCGACAGCTACCGCGCCGCCTGCATTATCGGTTCCGGTGTCGGCGGCCTGACCACACTCGAATTCTCCTACAAGATGCTGTTCAAGGAGAATAAGCGCGCCACGCATCCGCTGACGCTTCTCAAAGCGATCGGCTCGTCGGCGAGCGCGCATGTCAGCATCGAGTACGGTATCAAGGGCCCGACCTTCGGCGTGGTCAGCGCCTGCTCGACCGCGACCCACTCTATCGGTCTCACCTACCGCATGATCCGCGAAGGGCTCGTCGACATGGGTCTTGCCGGCGCGGCGGAAGCCTCGCTCAATTGGGGCGCCACGCGCGCCTGGCAGGCCATGCGCGTGCTGAGCCCCGACGGCCTGTGGCCGTTCTCCAAGAAGCGCAACGGCACGGTCTTGGCCGAGGGCGCCGGCATTCTGATGCTGGAGGAGTACGAGCGCGCCAGGGATCGCGGCGCGCCGATCCTGGCCGAGCTCATGGGCTATGGCATGACGGCCGACGCGGCCGACATGGTCAACCCGTCCATCGACGGGGCCTCCACCGCCATGCAGCAGGCGCTGGACGACGCGGCGCTGGCGCCGTCCGACATCGACTATGTCAACGCCCACGGCACCGCGACCATGGTCAACGACATCAACGAGACCCGCGCCATCAAGCGCGTGTTCGGGAACGCCGCCAACAAGCTCTCCATTTCCTCGACCAAGTCGATGCACGGCCACTGCCTGGGCGCCGGCGGCGGGATCGAGGCGATCGCCGCCATCAAGGCGATGCAGGAGAACTTCGTGCCGCCGACGGTCGGTCTCGACGATCCGGATCCGGAATGCGATCTGGACTACACGCCGAATGCCGGCAAGACCCGCGACATCAACTACGTGATGTCGAACAGCTTCGCCTTCGGCGGCTTGAACGCGGTGCTGGTCTTCGGCCCGCCGCCCGCCTAAGGCGCGGCGCCTCGCTTATCCATCTAGATCAGGCCGAGCCCTCTGAAGCTCGCATGCCCCTGCCTGCCCACGATGATGTGGTCGTGGACCACGACGCCTAAGGGCTTCGCCGCGGCGACGATCTGCTTGGTCATCTCCACGTCGGCGCGAGACGGGGTCGGGTCGCCCGACGGGTGATTGTGCACCAGCACGATCGCCGTGGCCGAGAGCTCCAGCGCCCGCTTCACCACCTCCCGCACATAGACCGGCGTATGATCCACGGTGCCTTTCTGCTGCACCTCGTCGGCGATCATCTGGTTGCGCTTGTCCAGGAACAGGATGCGGAACTGCTCCTTGGCCTCGAAGCCCATGGCCGCGCGGCAATAATCGAGCACTTGCTGCCAGGAGGCGAGCACCGGCCGCTCCAGCACCTCGCCGCGCATCAGCCTGAGCGCCGCCGCTCGCACGAGCTTGATCTCGGTCACTGCCGCTTCGCCGAGACCCGGCACCTCCAGCAAGAGATCGTCCGGGGCGTTCATGGCCTCGGCGAAGGAGCCGAACCGGGCGAGGATCGCTTTGGCCAGAGGCTTCGTGTCCCGGCGCGGCATGGCCCGGAACAGCACCAGCTCCAGAAGCTCGTAGTCGGGCAGGGCGTCGGAACCGCCGTCGCGAAAGCGCTTCCTGAGCCGCTCGCGGTGGCCGAGATAATGCGGCTTGGCGGCGTCGTCGAAACCCACGGGGGCGCTCGCTTTAGGCTCAGGCGCTTACGGGCGGACGATCCAGGCCCTTGGGCGACAGGGTGAACACCTCGCATCCCGCCTCGGTGACGCCGACCGTGTGCTCGAACTGCGCCGACAGGGAGCGGTCGCGGGTCACGGCGGTCCAGCCGTCCGACAGGATCTTCACATGCGGCTTGCCGAGATTGATCATCGGCTCGATGGTGAACAGCATGCCGGGCTTGAGCGGCAGACCTTCGCCAGGCTCTCCGTAATGAAGGATATTCGGCCGGTCGTGGAACACGCGGCCCAAGCCATGGCCGCAGAAATCGCGCACCACGCTGCAGCGCTCGGCTTCCGCATAGACTTGGATCGCATGGCCGATATCGCCGGTGGTGGCGCCGGGCTTCACCGCGGCAACGCCGCGCATCAGCGCGTTGTGCGTCACCTCGAGCAGCCGCTCGGCGGCGCGCGAGATCTTGCCGACCGGATACATGCGGCTCGAATCGCCGTGCCAGCCGTCGACGATGAAGGTCACGTCGATATTGAGGACGTCGCCCTCGCGCAATGCCCGCGGACCCGGAATGCCGTGGCACACCACATGGTTCAGCGAGGTGCAGATCGCCTTGGTGAAGCCGCGATAGTTCAGCGGTGCCGGGACCGCGTTGTGGGCCATGGCGAAGTCGAACACGATGGTGTTGAGCTCCTCGGTGGTGACGCCGGGCTTCACATGCTCGGTAAGAAGGTCGAGTGCCTCGGCCACGAGCCGGCCCGCCTTGGCCATGCCGGCAAAGGCGTCTGCGCCGTGGAGCTTGATCTTGGTGTCGCGCGCCTGGGCGCGGGCAAATTCGAGATTGGACATGGGCTCGGAGTATAGGGGAGTTCCCCTTCAGAGTTAGGATGAAATCGGCTCCGGTTCAATGCCGGCCGGTCAATCGGGCGCGGGCGGCGATTGAAGCGGGATGGCGCGCGGCAGAGCGAGGCCATCGAGGCTGACATCCGACGCCACGGCGAAAGCCTCCACGCCGCTCGCCGTCGCTTCATGGAAGGCGCGCGCATAGGCCGGGTCGATATCGTGCGCGAGGGTAAAGGCCTGCGCGTCGCCCCTTTGGACGAAATAGACCATCGCCGCCCGCGCGCCCGACGCCACCATCCCGGAAAGCGCCTTGAGGTGCTTGGCGCCGCGCGCGGTGACCGAATCGGGGAACTCCGCGAGCCCTTCTTGGCGCATCAGATGGACGTTCTTGATCTCAACGTAGCAAGGAGGCCGCGTCTCATCCTCCAGCAGAATGTCGATCCGGCTGTTGCCGCCATAGCGGACCTCGCGGCGCAAAGACGCGTATCCGGTGAGCTGCGGGATGAGGCCGCGCTCGATGGCGGCGGCGACGGCGCCATTGGGGCTCGACGTGTTGATGCCGACGAGCGCCGGCCCACGCCCGAGATCGACCTCGATCAGTTCCCAGGAGAAGGCGAGCTTGCGCTTCGGATTGGACGAGCGGGAGAGCCAGACCCGCGCGCCTACCGCATTCAGGCCCAGCATCGCGCCGGGATTGGCGCAATGCGCCGTGATGATCTCGCCACCCGCGAGCTCCACGTCGGCGAGGAAGCGCTTATAGCGCCGGACCAGCCGACCTTCGATCAGGCCCGGGGAGAACCGCATCAGCATGAAAGGAACCTAGGAAGATGGTCACGCGGCCGCAAGGCGGGGCCTGGGGTTTGCGCACGGATTCCCCGCAAAGCGCGCGAGTTCGGGTAGAAGGGGGTATGACCCACGAGAGCCCGAATCCAGAGACCGTGACCGCCGCGCTGCTTGTGATCGGCGAGGAGATCCTGTCCGGGCGCACCAAGGATGAGAACACGGCCTATATCGCCGCCTACCTGACCCGCGTGGGCATCTCTTTGCGCGAGGTGCGGGTGGTGGCGGACGTGGAGGCTGAGATCGCCGCCGCGGTGAACGCGCTCCGGGAGCGCTACACCTATGTGTTTACCACGGGCGGCATCGGCCCCACCCATGACGACGTGACCACCGACGCCATCGCCAAGGCCTTCGGGGTGGGTGTGGACATCCGCGACGACGCCGTGGAAGCCATGCGCCTGCAATATACCGAGGAGGACCTCACCCAGGCGCGGCTCCGGATGGCCCGCATCCCCGACGGCGCCGCGCTGATCCACAACGCCGTCTCACGCGCGCCAGGCTACATGCTGGAGAACGTCATCGTCATGGCCGGGGTGCCGCGGATCATGCAGGTGATGATGGACGAGGTCATGCCGCGCCTGGCCAAGGGGCGCCCCATGAGCGCGCGCACGGTCCGCGTCGATACGGCCGAGGGCGATGTAGCGCCGCCGCTCGCCGCCCTGCAAGCTGCCCACCCGGACGTGCAGATAGGCTCCTATCCTTTCTTCGAGCACCGGCGATTCGGGACCTATGTGGTCTTGCGGGGGACCGACGACGCGCGCCTCGATTCGGCCCTAGCCGATCTTTGGGAGGTGATCGCCAAAGAAGGCTTCAGCGCCAGCGCGGGCGATGGCTCTTGAGGCTACGCGCACCACGCGGGCCCTAACGCTCGCGGACGGGTGAGGCAGAGCCGCCGCCGTGCGTGGTCAGCATGTGAGACATGAAGGAGACGAGCCCCCGCGCCAAGGCCCCCGCCTCGGTGCCCGGCAGGCCCGCGGTCACCCGCGCCACCGCCTCTTCGGCCGCTTGGGAGGGCCCGATAAAAGCCATCGACCATTGTGGAAATTGCCGCTCGGCGACGGCCTCCTTTAACAAAAGCACGATCTCCACGTGGCGCCGGTCGCGGGTGATTCGCACGTAGGTCTCCTCCACCGCCTCCTGCTCGCCTTCCAGCACCTGCGCGAAGCGGTCGCCAGTGACGAGCAGCGCACCGGTGATGCCGGCCGTCTCGTTGTTCCGGCGCGACGACATCAGAATGTCCGCGATGGACTCGGGCTCGCATGGGTCGCCCGCGATCGTGGACGTGCTGACATAGGCGAGACGAAGCAGAGCCAAGTGTGTTGTCTCCGAAAAGAAGGAAGGCGGGCGCAAAGCGCGCGCGTAATCGAGTCTAGCGATCCGCACGCGCGGCGCAAATGCAATGGCCCCAAACAACAAGAAGCCCCGGAGAGAGCTCTCCAGGGCGCGCCGAGTAAGTCATTGCATTTGAACACAAAAAAGGCGCGGGGTCGATAGACGCCCGCGCCTCTTTTAGAGCTGTTGCGGAAGCTAGCGCTTCTTCGCGACGCGCTTCTTGGCGGTCTTCTTCTTCGCGGTCTTCTTCTTCGCCGCGCCGGTCTTCTTCACCGTCCGCTTCTTAGCGGCGGCGGTTTTGCGCACGGTCTTCTTCTTCGCGACCTTCTTCTTCGCGGCCTTCTTGGCCGGGGCCTTCTTCGCTTTCTTCTTCGCTACTGCCATTTTCATCCCCTCCTATCGGGTGGCTGGCTGATCAAAACACTCTAACTACACCCGCTCGTCGATCCGCACGTGTCGCACTTGAGACAGGTGCCGTTTCGTACGAGGGTAAAGTTACCGCATTCTCCACATGCTTCCCCTTCATAACCCTTAACGCGCGCTTCGGCGACAAGAACTGACGCACCGCGTTCGGCGAGGGCTTCGACGGCGAGAGCAACATGCTCGACCGTGTCCGACTGAGGGGATTGAGGTGATGCGGCGGCAAGGCCGGTCGCGTCCTGGAGTGCATCGTCATCGGCTTCTGCCTGTAACGCACGCGCTGGAGCGCTTCTGCCTTGCGCTTTGCTCGGCCCGAAGAACGGACGCTCACCGAGGCGACCACGAGTGAAGCCGGGTGAAACAAGAGCTTCGGGGAGACGGTCGCCTTCGCTAACGTCGCCGGAGCCGAGGGTTGTGCTGCCGATCTCACTTGGATCAACATGAGCAAGCTCGTACCGCCCAAGATAAGAAACTGCAAGCTCTCTGAACAGGTAGTCAAGGATCGAGGTGGCGTTCTTGATGACCTCGTTCCCGCGCACGGGGCCTGCCGGCTCGAAACGCGTGAAGGTGAAGGCATCGACGAACTCTTCCAGCGGCACGCCGTACTGCAAGCCGACGGACACCGCGATCGCAAAGTTGTTCATGAGCGAGCGGAAGGCGGCGCCTTCCTTGTGCATGTCGATAAAGATCTCGCCCAACCGACCGTCGTCATACTCGCCAGTTCTTAAGTAGACCTTATGACCGCCGACGACGGCCTTCTGGGTGTAGCCCTTGCGCCGGTCGGGCAGTCGCAAGCGTTCGGCCCTGGCCCGCACCCGTTCGACGATCCTTTCCACCACGCGCTCGGCAATGACCGTGGCGCGCTGCACGCTCGGCTGATCCGAAGCGATCGCCGCCAGCACGTCGTCCTGCTCCTCTTCCTCCTCGGCGAGAAGCTGCGCGTTGAGCGGCTGGGACAGCTTGGAGCCGTCGCGGTAGAGCGCATTGGCCTTCAGCGCCAGGCGCCAGGACAGGAGATAGGCCTCCTTGCAGTCCTCGACGCCCGCGTCGTTCGGCATGTTGATGGTCTTGGAGATCGCGCCGGAGATGAAGGGCTGCGCCGCGGCCATCATCCGAATGTGGCTCTCCACCGAGAGAGAGCGCTTGCCCTTGCGGCCGCATGGGCTCGCGCAGTCGAACACCGGCAGATGCGCGGGGTCGAGCCCCGGCGCCCCTTCGAGGGTCATGGCACCGCAGGCATATTCGTTGGCCGCCTCGATGTCGGCTTTGGAGAAGCCGATCTCCGCCAGGAGGTCGAAATCGGGCTGGTCGAGCCGCGCCGCGGCAAGGCCCAGCGTTTCCGTGCAGAAGGCTTCGCCAAGCGTCCATTTGTTGAAGACGAACTTGATGTCGAAGGCGGCCAGCATGGTCTTCTCCACCGCTTCGATTTTCTCCGGGGTGAAGCCCTTGGCGGCGAGGGTCTCGTGGTTGACCCCCGGCGCGTCCCTAAGCGTGCCGCGGCCCACCGCATAGTCGATGATGCGCTTGATCTCGTCCGCGCCGTAGCCGAGCCCTTCGAGCGCCTGCGGCACCATGCGGTTGATGATCTTGAAGTAGCCGCCGCCGGCGAGCTTCTTGAACTTCACGAGCGCGAAATCGGGCTCGATGCCGGTGGTGTCGCAATCCATCACCAGGCCGATCGTTCCGGTCGGCGCGATCACCGTGGCTTGCGCGTTGCGGTAGCCGAAGTCCCGGCCGAGTTCGAGGGCCTGGTCCCAGGCCCGCATGGCATGGGCCAGAAGGCGCGGGTCGGGGCAGGCGGCATGGTCGAGCGGCACCGGCGGGGTGGCCAGCTCCTCGTAGCCGTCGGCTTCGCCGCGGGCGGCACGGGCGTGATTGCGGATGACCTTGAGCATGGCCTCGCGATTCGCCTCATAGCCGGGGAAGGCCCCGAGCTCGCGCGCCATCTCGGCGCTCGTCGCATAGGCGACGCCGGTCATGATGGCGGTGAGCGCGCCGCCGAGCGCCCGGCCTTCATCGGAGTCGTATGGAATGCCCGAGGCCATCAACAGGCCGCCAATATTGGCGTAGCCCAGCCCAAGCGTGCGGTACTCGTAGGAGAGCTGTGCGATCTGCCGCGAGGGGAACTGCGCCATGGTCACGGCGATCTCGAGCACGATGGTCCACAGCCGGATGGCGTGCTCGTAGCCCTCGATATCGAAGCTCCCGTCCGCGGCGCGGAACGCCATCAGATTGAGCGAGGCGAGATTGCAGGCCGTGTCGTCGAGGAACATGTACTCCGAGCACGGGTTCGAGGCGCGGATATCGCCGGCCGCCGGACAGGTGTGCCAGTCATTGATGGTGGTGTGGAACTGAATGCCGGGATCGGCGCAGGCCCAGGCGGCGTAGCCGATCTGCTCCCACAAATCGCGTGCCTTCAGCGTCTGCGCCACGCCGCCGTTCTTGCGCAGGATCAGGTCCCAATCGCCGTCGGCCTCCACGGCTTGCAGGAACTCGTCGGTGACCCGCACCGAGTTGTTGGAGTTCTGGCCGGAGACCGTGCGGTAGGCTTCGGAATCCCAGTCCGTGTCGTAAGTGGGAAAGTCGATGGACGTATAGCCCTGGCGTGCGAACTGGATCATCCGCCGGACCATGTTGTCGGGCACCGTGGCCTTCCGCGCGTTTTTGACCTCGCGCTTCAGCGCCGGGTTCCGCTTGGGATCGAAGCAGTCGTCGCCGTCCCCCTCGCAGTTCACGCAAGCCCTGAGCACGGCATTGAGCCGCTCGGACAGGATCTTCGAGCCGGTGACGAGCGCCGCCACCTTCTGCTCCTCGACCACTTTCCAGTTGATGTAGGACTCGATGTCCGGATGGTCGATGTCGACCACCACCATCTTGGCGGCGCGGCGCGTGGTGCCGCCCGACTTGATGGCGCCGGCCGCCCGGTCGCCGATCCGAAGGAAGCTCATCAGGCCCGACGATTTGCCGCCGCCCGACAGGGGCTCCTTCTCGCCGCGCAGCCGCGAGAAATTGGTGCCGGTGCCCGAGCCATACTTGAAGAGGCGCGCCTCGCGCACCCATAGATCCATGATGCCGTTCTCGTTGACGAGATCGTCTTCGATCGACTGGATGAAGCAGGCATGAGGCTGGGGATGCTCGTAGGCGGACTCAGACGCCTTCAGCTCGCCCGTGCGGAAATCGACGTAATAGTGGCCCTGGCTCGGCCCATCGATGCCATAGGCCCAGTGGAGGCCCGTGTTGAACCATTGCGGGCTGTTCGGCGCGCCCATCTGCTTGGCGAGCATGTGGCGCATCTCGTCGTAGAAAGCGGACGCATCCTCCTCGGTCGAGAAATAGCCGCCCTTCCAGCCCCAATAGGTCCAAGTGCCGGCCAGCCGGTCGAACACCTGCCGGGCGTCGACCTCGCTGCCGAAGCGCTCGGCTTCCGGCAACGCCTCGAGCGCGTCGGTGTCGGGCACCGACCGCCACAGCCAAGACGGCACGGAATTCTCCTCGACGCGCTTCAGCTTCGCGGGCACGCCGGCTTTGCGGAAATACTTCTGGGCAAGGATGTCCGCCGCGACCTGACTCCAATGGTCCGGCACGGAGAACCGCTCCAGAGCGAAGACGACCGAGCCGTCCGGGTTCTTGATCTCGCTGCCGCTCTCGCGGAAGGCGATCCCCGCATAAGGTGACTGTCCTGGCTCGGTAAAACGTCTTTGAATCCGCATCTTGCTCGTATCCCCCTCAATCATGCGTTCGGTAGCGCCATCGCGCGAACCTTCGAAACTGAGGCGATTCTCTCCCCGCATCAATCGCCCTATCAATATCTAGCGCTCAGAGGTTACTTTACCACTAAACCCTGTGGGCAGGGGCAGGAATAGTATGTGGAAAGCTGGTGGACGACTTGCAACCGGCGACCAGGAAAGGCTGCTGAAAACCGCGATTTCTGCCTCTCGCGGAAACGGGGCCTGCGCCGGGGGCCTGAGCGCCGCCCCCGTGCAAAACCTGTTGAAGGCGGGGGTCGGTGCGCGGCCGGCAGGGCGCCCGCGCGAACGCCGGCCCTTCACCCTCTATTCACCAGTTTACGCGTAATTTCCCTGCAAAGAGGCGGACGTCTGCGCCGGGCGGGAATCGAGTCGGATTCAATGTTGCATCATCGCGCGCTCGGACGCGACCTCGATCAGCTCCTTGTCTCCGTTATCGACAACCGCCGGCCTATGCTCGCCATGATGCGCGCCATGCTGGCGGCGATCGGCGCCGGGCGGATCGAGACCCACGAAAATCCCCAGGAAGCATTGTTGGCCATGCGGCGGAGCGCGCCGGACGTGGTCATCGCCGCGGCCTCCATGCAGCCGTTCGGCGGTGCGGACCTCGTCAGGTCCATGCGCCACAAAGATGCCGGCCCTCTTTGCTTCGTGCCCGCCATGATCATGAGCGCTCACGCCAAGGCCGGCCTCGTCGCCGAAGCGCTCAGGGCAGGGGCTCATCAGGTCCTGGTGCTGCCCACCTCGGCCTCCACGCTCTATCGCCGGCTCGACTGGCTGGTGAACGACGACCGTCAATTCGAGCTGACCGACGGCCATTACGTGGTTGCAGGCCTCGAAGAGCGCTTGGCGCTGAGCGTCCCGCGCCCCGCCTATCAGCCAATGCCCGCCAAGGCGCCGCTTGCGGTGGGCGACACCGAGACGCTTGCGGGCGCGGAAGCCTACGCGGTCAGGCTGCGGGCGGTGCAGAACTAGCGGATCTTTGGGCCGCTGGACAGGAGCCCGCGCCAAGGGCCATAGTCCCGGGCTGACGCTCTCACAAAGACGCTGAACCAATCCATGGGACTTCTCAGTGAAATGTTTGCCTGGTGGAAGGGCAACACCATCGGCACGCGCCTCTACACTTGGCGGAAGGGCGAGCGAGTCGGTGAGGACGGGCTCGGCAATATCTACTACCGGGAGCGCAACGGCACGCGCCGCTGGGTCACCTACGCGACCCTGTCGGAACCCACGCAAATCCCGCCCGCATGGCACGCCTGGCTGCATTTCATCGTGGATGAGCTTCCAACCGAGGAAGACTACCGCCCGCGGCCCTGGGAAAAGGCGCACCGTCCGAACATGACGGGGACCTACGAGGCCTACCGGCCGCCCGGCTCGGTGTTGCGCCCGAAGGTCAAGGACCAGCCCCTCGATTACGAGCCGTGGCGACCCGAGTGATGCACGGAGCCACGACGGACACCGCGCCGCCCATTGCCGTTCAGCGCTGGTCGGCCTCCGACTATGCGAAGAACGGGCGCTTCGTGCAGGATTTGGCGGGCCCCATCTTCGCCATGCTCGCGCCGAAGCCCGGCGAGCGCATTCTCGACCTTGGCTGCGGTGATGGAACGCTGACCGCGGAGATCAAGGCCGCGGGAGCCGACGTGCTCGGCGTCGATCTCTCGGACGAGCTGCTTGCCGTGGCACGCATGAAAGGCCTCAACGTCCGCAAGGCCGACGGCCACGCGCTCGACTTCGTGCAGGAGTTCGACGCGGTGTTCTCCAACGCGGCGTTGCATTGGATGCGTGCCCCCGCTCTCGTGATCGCCGGCGTGGCGCGCGCGCTTAAACCCCGCGGCCGGTTCGTGGGCGAGCTCGGCGGTCACGGCAATGTCGCTGCCATCGCCACGGCCATGCGGGCGGTGGGCGCATCGCGCGGTGGCGACCCGGCGCATGTGGCGCCGTGGTTCTTCCCGACCGTGGAGGAATATGGCGGCCTTCTCGGCAAGCACGGTTTCAGCGTCCGCGAGATCGCTCTCGTGCCGCGTCCGACCCCGCTCAAGACGGGCATGGAAGGCTGGCTCAGGACCTTCGGCCGTTCCTTTTTCGACCAGTTCGAGGAGCCCGAGCGCACCGTGGTCCTGAACGAGGCTTTGGAGCTCTTGCGGCCGTCCCTCTGCGATGCCCAAGGTCGCTGGACCGCCGATCATGTCCGGCTCCGGTTCAGCGCCGAGCGCAATGCCGAGGACTAGGGGGCTTAGGGGTGAGGCGCCTGTGCCACACCGTTGCCCCAATGATCGACGAGGCGTTTGATGCTAAGGGAGCACACCCGGGGCAACCGGCAAGGGGCAGGGCGGCATGAGGTGTGCAGCGTGATGCGAAGCGAAAGGATCTCCATGGATCGGCGGGGGCTCGTCGGCTGGGCGCTTTTGGCAGCGGTTGCGGCATGCGCCATGGCGCTGCCGGGTGAGGCTCTCCATGCCGAGGCCATCAAAAACGAGGTCGCCGTCTTCGCCGCCCTCGACAAAGTGACGGGCCGCATCTCACATCTGGAAGTTCCCATCGATCAGACGGTCGAATTCGGCGCGCTGAAGGTCACGCCGCGTATTTGCGATACGCGCCCGGCGACCGAGACGCCGCATACCACCTCATTCGTGGAGGTCGACGAGGTCAAGCTCACGGGCGAGGAGCACCGCATCTTCACGGGCTGGATGTTCGCCGAAAGCCCCGGCCTTCACGCTGTGGAGCACCCGGTGTTCGATGTCTGGCTGACCAACTGCAAGACCCCGATCGGCGGGACGCCCTCTGAAAGCGCGGCGAATACGCCTTCCGGCGAGGTGCCGGAAGCGGCCGAGGCAGAGCCTGCGCCAGCGCCGGCACCTGCGCTGCCGCCTGCGGACGCAGCGCCCGCGCCGCCGCCGGCCGCGGAAGCCGAGCCCGACGACGGCGTGCTTCCCTGGCTCGTGCCCAACGACTCTTCGAGAAGGCGCTGAAACGTCTGACGGCTGACCTCGATGGCGCCGAAGCGGGCGAGGTGTCCGGTGACGAACTGGGTGTCGAGCAGCGTGAAGCCGCCATATTTCAGCCGGGCGACGAGATAGACCAGCGCGATCTTGCTGGCGTCCCGCGCCGTGGAGAACATGCTTTCGCCGAAGAAGGCGCGGCCGAGATGTACGCCGTAAAGGCCGCCGATCAGCTCGCCCTCCTGCCAGACCTCGACCGTGTGGCAATGACCAAGTGCGAACAGCTCTCGATAGAGGCCGCGGATGCGGCCGTTGATCCAGGTTGAGCGGCGTCCCGCCCTGGGCGCGGCGCAGCCCTCGATCACGCCTTCGAAGTCGTTGTCGATTTTGACGTCGAAGCCGCCGCGGCGGATGGTGCGCGCCAGGCTCTTCGGCACGTGCACGTCGTCGAGCGGCAAGATACCCCGCCGCTCAGGCTCGATCCAATAAAGGGCGTTGTCGTCCGCGCTCTCCGCCATCGGGAAGATGCCGCAGGCATACGCCTTGAGCAGCACCTGCGGCGTGATCTCGATCATCACGTCGTCGATGGAGGTCATGACGCGCTATCCCGAGCGCTCCGTGTTGGGCGCCAGATGATCCTCAAGCCAGTGAATGTCGTAGTCGCCGTCGACGATGTCCGGTTCCGAAATAAGCGAAGAGAACAGCGGGATCGTAGTCTCGATGCCATCGACGACGAATTCTCCAAGTGCCCGTTTGAGCCGCATCAAGCATTCGTTGCGCGTGCGGGCATGCACGATGAGCTTGCCGATCAGACTGTCATAATACGGCGGAATGGTGTAGCCCGCGTAAGCGCCTGAATCGACCCGGACGCCAAGCCCGCCCGGCGGATGAAAATGGGTGATTGTCCCCGGCGACGGACGAAAGGTGTGCGGATTCTCGGCATTCACGCGGCATTCGATGGCGTGACCGTTGAAGTGCACGTCCTCTTGCTTGAGCGAAAGCGGCGCGCCGGCGGCGATGCGGATCTGCTCGATCACCAGGTCTAGCCCGGTGATCATCTCGGTGACCGTGTGCTCCACTTGAAGCCTTGTATTCATCTCGATGAAGAAGAACTCGCCGTTCTCGTAGAGGAACTCCACGGTGCCCACGCCGCGGTATTTCAGCTTGCGCATGGCCGCCGCCACGATTTCGCCGATGCGCACGCGCTCGCTGTCGTTCAGCGCGGGCGAGGGGGCCTCTTCCCAAAGCTTCTGGTGGCGGCGTTGCAGCGAGCAGTCCCGCTCGCCGAGATGAATGGCGTTGCCGTTGCCGTCGGCCAGCACCTGCACCTCGATGTGGCGCGGCTTTCCGAGATATTTCTCCAGATAGACCGTGTCGTCGCCGAAGGCGGCGCGCGCCTCGTTGCGTGCCGTGGACAGGGCGGCCTCGAGCTCGTTCTCGAAATGGGCGAGCTTCATGCCGCGTCCGCCGCCGCCGGCCGAGGCCTTGACCATGATCGGATAGCCGATCTCCTTGGCAATAGCCTTGGCGTCCTCGAATTTGGTGACCGGCCCATCCGAGCCGGGCACCACGGGGATGCCCAGCGCCTTCGCCGTTTCCTTGGCCTTGATCTTGTCGCCCATCAACCGGACGTGCTCGGCGGTCGGCCCGATAAAGGCGATCTTGTGCTCGTCCAGGATCTCGGCGAAGCGGGCGTTCTCGGCAAGAAAGCCGTAGCCGGGATGCACCGCGTCGGCGCCGGTGATCTCGCAAGCCGCGACGATGGCCGGAATGTTGAGATAGCTGTCCTTGGCCGGCGGGGCGCCGATACACACGCTCTCGTCGGCAAGCCTGACATGCATGGCGTGCGCGTCTGCCGTGGAGTGGACGGCGACCGTGGCGACGCCAAGCTCCTTGCACGCCCGCTCGATGCGAAGGGCGATCTCTCCCCGGTTGGCGATCAGGATCTTGTCGAACATCGAGGGCTATTGCTGCTCAATCACCACGAGCGGCTCGCCGTATTCGACCGGCTGGCCGTCCTCGATCAAGATGGCGATGACTTTGCCGGCCTTGGGCGAGGGGATATGGTTCATGGTCTTCATGGCTTCGATGATGAGCAGGGTTTGCCCCGCGACCACGCGTGAGCCGGCCTCTACGAAAGGCGGCGCGCCCGGCTCCGGCGAGCGGTAGGCGGTGCCCACCATCGGCGAGGAGACGGTCCCGGGATGCGCGGCGGCCTCCTCGGACTGGGAGGCGCGCTTCGTCTCGCGATGCTCATGATGCTCGATCGGCACGGCCCCGCCATTGCCGGTCGTGGTCAGCGTCGTGGTGAGATTGACGCCACGGGCCACCCTGAAGCGGCGCCCCTCGAGTTCGATCTCGATCTCGGTCAGACCGGTCTCCTCCAGAAGCTCCGCGAGCTCTCTGATGAGGTCTTTGTCGAGGGTCGGCCCGTCTTTGGTCATCGGTGTCCTTTCTTGTCCATCAACCTGCTTTGGCCCGAGAGATCGCGGCGACCAGCGCCTCGATCGCAAGCTCGTAGCCCAAGCCTCCGAAGCCGCAGATCACGCCCTTGGCGGCCTGTGAAATATAGGACCGGTGGCGGAACGGCTCGCGGGTGAAAATGTTCGACAGATGCACCTCCACAATGGGTACCGGACAAGCGAGCAGCGCGTCCAGCATGGCGATCGAGGTGTGGGTGAAAGCGCCCGCATTGACGATCAGGCCGGATGCGTCCGTGCGCGCCTCCTGAATCCAGTTCACCAGCTCGCCCTCGGCGTTGCTTTGCCGGAAGTCCACGACGAAGCCCAGCGCGTGCGCCTTCCGGTCGCAGCGCACGTGCAGGTCTTCCAACGTCTCGGTGCCATAGACCTCCGGCTCGCGTGTGCCGAGCAGGTTCAGATTTGGGCCGTTTAGGACGAAAATGGCGTTGGCCATGACGGGTCGCTGGGCGCCTCTCTTGGACCCGCGCGCTCACCTGGCGAAGCTGGGGAGCCGCGGTGCGGGAAACGGGCCCCTTTACCAGCTTTTCCGGCATTCGGCAAAAGCCGCACCACGTCCAAAGGCGCCTTTTATCCCTTACGGTTAGGCGAGCGTCAGCAACTGGTCTTGCAACCCTGCTCCCGGATCACCGTCACGTTCTCCACCAGCTGGTCGTACAAGTCGTCCGGCGCGCCGGGGATGGTGCGGTCGCCGATCAGGTACAGGGGCGTACCCTGCAGGCCGAGCGCTTGGGCCAGATCCCGCGCCTCGTCGAGCGCTGCCTGCACCTCCTCGCTTTCCATGTCCGCTTCCAACTGCGGCACGTCGAGCCCGATCTCATTGGCGATGCGCAGCACCTTCTCCTTGTTGGCCTTGCCGGAGTCGGTGAACAGCTTTTGATGCATCTCGAAATATTTGCCCTGCTTCTTGGCGGCGAGTGCGCCTTTGGCGGCGTCCTCGGATTCCTCGCCGAAGATCGGCAGCTCCTTGAACACGAGCTTCACCTTGTCGTCGTTGTCGATGAGCTTCAGCACGTCGGGGACGGCGCGGCGGCAGAAGCCGCAATTGTAATCGAAGAACTCGACCACCGTGACGTCGCCGTCCGGGTTGCCCGCGGTGAATGATTTGTCCGAGCGGAAGAGGGCGTCGGCGTTGCTGCTGATAGCCTTCTCTTGCTGCGCGCTCTGCTCCTCCTGCTGGCGCTTGTCGAGCTCGGTGGTCATCTCGACGAGAATCTCGGGATGCTCGGTGAGATAGTTGCGCACGATCTCCACGACCTGCTCCTCCCCCATGGCGGCGCCGGCACTGGCACCGGCACCCGGAGCGTCGACGACACCGGGGGCGGCGCGCCAAACGATGAGAACGGTCGCGGCGCTCACGATGGCGGCAACGACGGCGGCCACCAGGGCGGTGGCGAGGCCAGTCTTAGGGGTCATGCTCAACTCCGGAGGTTAGAGGTCTTCGTGGCGCTATTTGCGCCCAGGCAATTCGAAGGCGAGAATATCGTTGGCCCGGATCCAATTCGGCGTGCCGTTCGGCAACCCGTCTTGGGCCCGCTTGGCCTGCTGTTTGGCCAAGGCCAGGCGCCCTTCATAGAAATAGGCTTCGGCTGAGGCAAGCGATGCTTGGGCCATGAAATTGCGCTTGGCGCCGGAGGCCTTGGCCAGGTCGGCCTTGCGGGCGTAGGCCGAGGCAAGCTGGCGGTAGCCCATGGCCGAGGTGTTTTCGCGCGCAAGCGCAGTGCGCAGATTCCGAATGGCCTCGTCGAGATAGCGGTTGTCCTGGGTTCCGAGCAGGGCCTGCCCCAGCATGATCTGGATCAGCGCCTCGTGGGGAGCGAGTTCGACTGCCTTTCGGAGCGGCGAAATGGCTTCCGCACCGCGGCCGCTCTCGAACAGGAACTGGCCCTTCAGCTCGTAGAAATAGGGCCAGTCCGGCTGTGCGGTGATGAGCTGGTCGAGCAGCGGCATGGCGACTTGTACGCCCGATTGCCGGTAGGTGGCGATCGCCCGGGCGTAGACGCTCGGCAGCGACGTGTCGCTTTGCGGATAGCGATTGAAGGCGATCTCCGGCTTGTCGAGGAAGCCGGAGAGCTTGGCCCGGATGAGATCGTGGCGGAACTGAAGTTCCGGCGGATCCTTCACCTCATAATAGGGACTCGTCTCCACCAGAGTACGGAGCTGCGAGATACGAGTCTGCGGCAGGGGATGGGTCATCAGATAGGGATTGATGCCCTGGATACCGCGTAGCTTGTTGGCCAGCACCTCGAACGTCTCCAGCATGCCGAGGCCCGATTGCTTGGTGGCGTCCAAGAACTTCATGGCGGCCTGGTCCGCCGACGACTCTTCGGTCTGCCGGTAGGAGAGCAGGGTCCGCATGGTCGCGTCCGTGCCGCCCATGGCCGCGCCCATGCCGACTTGGGCCGCACCGGGCGCGCCGGCAATCGCGCCGCCCGCCATGGCCGCCAGCCCGAGAAGCTGGAGCATGAGCGCCGTCGACTGCGCCTTGGAGACCTGATTGCGCAGCCGGGCCAGATGTCCGCCGGTGATATGCCCGGTCTCATGCGCGATGACGCCGATGACCTGGTTGGGCGTGTCCGCGATCATCAGCGTGCCCGCATGCATGAACATGTTGTGCCCATCCACGACGAAGGCATTGAAGTTGCGGTCGTTGACGATGTGAATCTTGACGTTCTGGGCGCCAAGCCCGGCGGCGCGCAGAATCGGTTTGGCGTACTGGCGGATGAGCGCTTCGGTCTCCGCGTCGCGGATGAGGCCGGCCGCGTTGGCCGCGCTCGGAACGGTGAGGCTCGCGATCAAGCCGGCGACAAGCGCCGTGCGCAATGGCGGCGGACTGAAACGGGAGCGAGTGTGAACCAGGGACGGCATGGTCGGATGTGATCGTATAGGCTTGCGCAGAACGGGCAAAGACGCCTGTTTTCTTTTGCCTTCTTAAGGCATTAGGTTGGCACGCCGCTGCCGGCCCCCGCCGATTGCCAAGCTCGACGTGCTTGACTTTTGATTGCGGCGACAACGTGACAGAAGCCCCCTGCCGCCGATCAACAACGCGCGAGGACGCCTCCGGTGAGTGACAAGTCTGAGAGGCATGGGTTGCCGCGACCCCTCGCGCAGACGCGCGCCATCGATCCCTTCATCGTCATGGACGTGATGAGCGAGGCGAACCGGCGTGAGACGGGCGGCGAGGACATCATCCATATGGAGGTAGGCCAGCCTGCCACGCCCGCCCCACGGGCGGCCCGCGAGCGCGCGCAAAAAGCCCTAGCCGAGGAGAGACTAGGCTACACCGAGGCGCTGGGCCTGCCGGCTTTGCGCGAGCGCGTCGCCGGTTATATGACCGAGCGGTACGGCGTTCGCGTCGGCCCCGAGCGCATCGTCGTCACCGCGGGCTCTTCCGCGGGCTTTGTACTCGCCTTCCTCGCCCTTCTCGAACACGGTGAAGCCTTCGGCCTGCCGTCGCCCGGCTACCCCTGTTACAGGCAGATCCTCAAGGCGCTCGGCTTGCGGCCGCATCTCATCGAAACCTCGGGGCAGGGGCGCTGGATGCCGACTGCGGTGGACGTCGAGCGGCTCGCCGCGGATGGCGTCGCAGGGCTATTGCTGGCGAGCCCGAACAATCCGACGGGCACCATGACGCGCGGCCCCCGCCTGGCTGAACTCGCGAAAGCCTGCGAGCGGCACAAGCTTTGGCTTGTTTCCGATGAGATTTACCACGGCCTCGAATACGACGCGCCGGCCGAGACCGCGCTGCAGCACTCGGACACGGCCATCGTGGTCAACAGTTTCTCGAAATATTTCAGCATGACGGGCTGGCGCATCGGCTGGCTTGTGGTGCCGGAAGCCCTGACGCGCACCATCGAGCGGCTGGCGCAGAACCTCTACATCTCGCCGCCCGCCATTTCGCAGATCGCCGCCCTCGGCGCCTTCGATGGTCTGGACGAGCTTGAGGAGATTAAGAGCCGCTATGGACGCAACCGCGCCATGCTGCTCGAAGAGCTGCCGCGGGCCGGGTTCGATTCGATCCTGCCCGCCGACGGCGCCTTCTACCTCTATGCAGATATCAGCCGCTATACGGGCGACAGTGCGGCCTTCGCCAAGGACATGCTCCGGGAAACGGGCGTCGCGGCCACGCCCGGCATCGATTTCGATCCGGACCGGGGCAATTGTTACTTACGCCTTTGCTATGCGGGGGCCGAGCACGACATGCGGGAAGCGGCGCGCCGCATCGCGGCCTGGCTCAAGGTGCAATAGATGGAAAAATGGGAGGTGCTGTGCACCTCCCATTGCTTTGAGCACGAAGCGAAGCGTCCTAGCCGCGCGACCACCAGCCTCTGCGGCGTGGCGCAGGCTCGTCGTTCCCCTCGCTTTCGACATGCGCCTCTGCCCGCGGAGCCGGCTCCTCGCGTGAAGCCGCGACGCTGAACGCGGGCTCCGGCGTGCGGCGGGAAGGTGCGTCCTCCTCGCCGGCGGAGTCGTCTTCGCCGTGGGGCCGGGTCTCACGATCCTTACTTTTCCCACTGCCGTTCGGGCGCTCTTCCCGGGGGGCGGGCCTATCGTCGCCCGAAGACGCCTCTTCGGCGGCGGGCGTCGTCTCCCTGTCCTCGGTGCCGGTGTCGCCTTGCTGCTCAGCGCTCGCGGCCTGTGCGCCACGTCCGCGCCCGCGCCGGCCGCCACGGCGGCCTCTGCGGCGGGACTTCCGCGGCTGGGTCTCGCCGTCGGCATCGGTCTCCTCCGGCGCCGCGCCGACCGCAGTATCCTCGTCGCCATCCTCGGCGTCCTTGGCTGCTGCTGCCGGCCGCTCATCTCCCTCGCCACGGCCGCGTCCGCGTCCGCGCCGGCGCCTGGAGCGGCGCTTATCCTGTTCGCGGTCGGGCTCTGCCGCCGGGGCAGGCGCGTCCTCGCGGTGATGCGCCCAATCCATCTGCACCACGGCGCTCTCGCCGTTGACGTAGGTGCCGTCGGCGGCGCGCTCGATGACGAACTGCGAGACATGCAGTTCCTTGTCGGCGGTCACCGTGACCGGCACCTGATAGCGCGCCTCGATATCCTTCAGATGTCCGCGTTTCTGATTGAGGATGTAAAGGGCGACCTCGACCGCCGTGGTGGCGGCCAGGGGCATCACGCCGTCGGTGATCAGCCGGTCCTCGATCGAACGCAAGATATCGAGCGCCACGGATTCGACCGAGCGCACGATGCCGGTGCCCTGGCACATGACGCAGGCATGCGTCGAGCCTTCCAGCACGCCCGTGCGGAGACGCTGTCGCGACATCTCCATCAGGCCGAAATGGCTGATGCGCCCGACCTGGATGCGCGCACGGTCGTTGCGCAACGCCTCCTTCAACCGCTTTTCCACGTGCCGGTTGTTGCGCCGCTCGTCCATATCGATGAAGTCGATGACGATGAGGCCGGCCAGGTCGCGCAAGCGCAACTGTCTGGCGATCTCGTCGGACGCTTCGAGATTCGTTTTTAGCGCCGTGTCCTCGATATTGTGCTCGCGCGTCGCCTTGCCCGAGTTCACGTCGACGGAGACCAGCGCCTCGGTCTGGTTGATGACGATGTAGCCGCCGGATTTGAGCGTCACCTGGGGCGAGAACATCGCCGCGAGTTGCCGCTCCACCAGATAGCGGATGAAGATCGGCTCCGGCTCTTTATACGGCTTCACGTTCTTCGCGTGGCTCGGCATGAGCATGCGCATGAAGTCCTTGGCCTCGCGATAGGCGTCGTCGCCGGCGACCAGCACCTCGTCGATGTCCTTGTTGTAGAGGTCGCGGATCGAGCGCTTGATCAGGCTTCCTTCCTCGTAGACCAGGGCAGGGGCCGTCGATTGCAGCGTGAGGTCGCGCACCGTCTCCCACAGTCTGAGCAGATAGTCGTAGTCGCGCTTGATCTCCGTCTTGGTGCGCTGGGCGCCCGCGGTGCGGATGATCAGCCCCATGCCTTCCGGCACTTCGAGCTCGCCCGCGATCTCCCGTAGACGCTTGCGGTCGGTAGGCTGGGTGATCTTGCGCGAGATGCCGCCGCCGCGCGCGGTGTTCGGCATGAGAACTGTGTACCGGCCGGCGAGCGAAAGATAGGTGGTGAGGGCTGCGCCCTTGTTGCCGCGTTCTTCTTTGACGACCTGCACCAGGATGATCTGGCGGCGGCGGATCACCTCTTGGATCTTGTAGGGACGGCCGCGCCGGCGCCGAGCCCGCTCGGGCACTTCTTCGAGCGCATCCTCGGAACCGACCGATTCGACGCTGTCCTCGCCGCCATCCTTGGCGGAAGCCTTGTCGCCGTTTTCACCGTTGTCTTCGTCGTCGTCGTCCTCGTCCTCGTCCTCATCGTCACCGTCGGACTTGGCTGCCGTCGCGCGGCTCTCTTCCGCGTCGTCCTCGTCGTCACTGTCGGAGGATGACTCGGCTGCCTTGCGTTCTTCTTCGTCCTCTTCGTCGCGAGGCTCGGCAGGTTCGGAGACTTCGTGGACGAGGTCGGCGGCTTCGAGAGCGACGTCCGGGGAATCGTCGTCATCCTCGTCCCGCGGCGTCGTATCGATTTCGTCCTCTTCGTCGAACTCGAACTTCGCGATGGGCAGGGCTTCGACACCGGACTCGGGTTCGGGCGCCTCCGCCTCTCTGTCTTTTTGCTGGGCCTCTCGCCGGGGCTCGCCACGGCCGCGGCCGCGGCCACGGCGGGGACGCCGCCGGCGTCCGCCGCCCGATGCCGCCTCGTCGT
>MRWG01000126.1_pt1 | contig 144598 bp, 141 predicted proteins | sample 1013341 | NCBI WGS metagenome assembly MRWG01 (sample SAMN06117577, study PRJNA244670) | biofilm metagenome | biome: Water; feature: Cathode Biofilm; material: Biofilm; isolation source: microbial consortium enriched at the cathode of a solar microbial fuel cell | place: USA: District of Columbia...
TCTTTGAGTCCCAGACCACAGCCCACATAAATCTTGTCACCATCAATGGCTTTGACTATCATGTTCAATTTTACCGCATCCATATCTTCGCGGGCAATTTCAAACCCACCAGTGGCCCCTTTAACGGAGTGGATGATGCTGTTCCTTGAGAGTTGTTGCAAAATTTTGGCCGTGAAAGCTATGGGCGAATCTATTTCCTCGGCAATTTCATTGACACTGACACGTCTTCCATCCAAGGATTGCAGCGCAATATAAACCGCTGCCCGAATACCATATTCACAGGCTTTTGAAAACATCATTAATAGGTTTGTTCCATTACAAAGATAACACTAAAATTAAATCGGATAAAAACATCCTTTATTTTTTATTGTAGAAATTCAGCTAAATCAATTCAAAATTTCATTTGTGCTATTTTTTTTCAGCCATTGATTAAAAAAACCAATATCCAGATATTTTAATTGAATAAACGACATTAATGACCCCATGCAATCGTAGGTAGGCTGGGCTAAAAGTTCCAAAACAGGCTTAAGAGGATAAAAAAGTCTTTTTTTTGCATATTTTCGTTTTAGATATGAGAGAACAGGATGGTCGGCTAAATATATGGATGCCCATTTCATAGGGGGTACTGTGCCCATTTATGGTCTTACCGTATTTTTGACCGACAAGTTGACAAATTGATTATTTGAACTTTCCCCCGTTTTGGTATTCCGGCCGCAATGGTCCTGAAACCATTTTTTGTTTGGGAAAATGATATAAAGCTTTATGAGGAACACAGAACAAAAATTAAAGGAACGTGTCAAGGAACTGACCTGTCTTTATGAAGTTACCTCCATTATTGTAAATTCAAACTATGATGAACTGGAGACCTCTCTTGGGGCCATTGCCCATTGTTTGAAGCGGGGTTGGCAGTATTCAGAGGCTGCGGCGGTCCACATATCGATTGGCGAATACCAGATTCAGACCGAGAACTATAGAAAAGGCATGGTATCCCATTCTTCTGATGTCAAGATATTCAACAAGGTGGAGGGGCATATAAACGTAGGGTATCCTTCCGGTGATTACAAGACAACGGATTTTTTGGATGAGGAAAAAACCTTGCTCAATAATGTCAGTTTGGCGATTGGCAACTTGATGGAGCGAAAGCAGATCCGTGATTCGGAAGAGGAAACGAAAAGACAAATGGAACGTGCCGATCGTTTCCACATCATGGGAGAGATAACCGCTGGAATTGCACATGAACTCAATACCCCTTTGGCCAATATTTTGGGTTTTGCCGAATTGCTCATAGATAATACCGGTGACGAGCCCACAAAGAGAGACCTCCAGAAGATTATAGATAATGCCATATTTAGTCGGGAAATCGTAAAAAAGCTGATGTTCTTTACTTGTGAGATGCCGCAGGAGATGGAACTAATCCAACTGAATGCCGTTGTGGAAAACGTTTTGCGGTTGCTGGCCCCGTCCCTCCAGGACAAACAGTTGAAAGTTATCAAATCGTTTGCCCATGATCATCTCGAAATACGTGCCAATACTGTCCAATTGATCCAAGTATTGTTCAACCTTATTATGAATGCTGCCTATTTCTCCCCATTAAAAGGAACCATACATATTGGGCTGGATGAGGGGCAGGGCACAACCGTTATCCGTATTTCTGATGAGGGACAGGGCATAACGTCAGAACATGCGGACAAAATTTTCGAACCCTTTTATACGACAAAACCAACGGGAGAGGGTACGGGATTGGGATTGAGTGTTGTACACGGTATCGTACGCAGCTACAAAGGAACGATTTCACACCGGCCCAATACTCCCAAAGGTACTATCTTTACCCTTGAGTTTCCCAAAATTTAGATATGGCATTGCACAAAGAGAACATACTGGTTGTTGATGATGATATCCATATCTTGGAGCTTCTATCCAGACAATTGAAAGCTTTGGACTACCATATATATAAAGCCATATCGGTGAAGGAAGCACTGTATATTTTAAATGACAGTCCCATCGATTTGTTGATCACCGATATCCAAATGCCCGAAGTGGATGGGCTACAGTTGTTAAAGTATGTGAATGAACACTTTCCCAAAATGCCAAAATTGGTGGTTACGGGCTATCCCTCAGTCGACGGGGCTTTGGAAGTCATCAAATCCGGCGCAATCGACTATTTGACCAAACCCTTTACAAAAGAGGAACTTAGGCAGTCCGTGGAAAAAGCTTTTACCGATGGGAGGAAACATATGGAACTGGAAAAGAAACGTGTCGAATCCCATACAAGCGGTACTATGTTGAAAGGAATGGTCGGTAGTTCGAGCGCTTTTCAGGATATTCTCAATATCATAGAGAGGGTAAGGGACAATAGGGCCACTGTTCTTATCAAAGGGGAAAGTGGTACTGGAAAGGAACTGGTGGCAAGGGCCATCCATTATTCTGGTAAATTTTCCAAAGGGCCCTTCATTGCGGTCAATTGCGGAGCCATCCCGGAAAACCTTCAAGAAGCGGAACTTTTTGGCTATGTAAAGGGGGCCTTCACGGGAGCCAATGAAAACCGTAACGGGTTCTTTCAGGCTGCGGAAGGTGGGACACTTTTTTTGGATGAAATCGGGTCGGCCAGTTTGGCGGTACAGACCAAGTTGTTGCGGGCATTGCAGGAAAAGGAAATCACCAAGGTAGGGTCCCGAAAACCGGAAAGGGTGGAAATCCGTATTGTTGCGGCAACCAATGCGGACCTGTTGGAAGAAATTAAAAACAAAAACTTTCGGGAAGACCTGTATTATCGTCTAACCGTTGTGGAAATCAATGTTCCGCCCCTTCGGGAGAGAAAATCAGATATTCCATTGTTAGTAGGGAAGTTTCTCCAAAAATATGGTGTTGAGTACAAGGACCGCCTTTTGGGTATGAGCCCTGAAGCGTTAAAGGTTCTGGAACGCTATCACTGGCCAGGTAATATCCGGGAACTTGAAAACATTGTACAGCGCATGGTAATCATGTCTGATGGGCAGATAGGGATCAAAGACCTTCCGGGATTCTTGAAATTCCAGATTGATTTTCCCGAAAAAGACTTTTTGCCCCTTAGGGAGATGGAAAAAGAATACGTCAAAAGAGTACTTTCACATACTCAGGGAAACAAGACCAAGGCTGCGGAAATTTTGCAGATAGACCGGAAAACATTACGGGATAAGCTGGATTGAACTGGTTAAAATTTAACCGACCGGTGATATTTCTCCCGTTCCATTTTTTTCACCAAAATATTTAATTTTCATTTTTACTCTGATAATCAACGATTTATCAGTAACTCTCCTTTAATTTATTTATTGGGCATGGGCTTTGCCAAATAGATTATCAAATGTTTCAAATTCTGACCAGTAGCGGTTGGTATTATTTTGGAGGCTTATGAAATACGGTAATCTTGTTTTGGAAAAGCATGACTTTTTGGTGACCAAAAAGTTCATAAGACAGAATCTTACATGGGAGGATTATGCCCATAAAAATGTATTGGAAACACTGGACCTGAATTTGAACAAGGCCATAGTGCTGGATGCGGGCTATATGCCACCTGATGTTGTTCGAATTTATTCAAAGGTTACGATTGTCGGTTCATTGGGCCAGCGAGATTCCTTTCGACTGGTAACACCTGATAAGGCCAATGTTAAAGGCGATCAAATCTCTGTGGTCAGTAGTTTGGGCGCTTCGATAATCGGTTTCTCTAAAGGAGACCGGATAATCTATGGCCTTCCCGGTAACAAGATATCTTTTGAGATTGAAAAAGTGGAGCAGGCTAGGCAAAAAGTCGAGCTCTACATTTCAGATGGGGACAATAAGTGGATTTCTCAACTCTAAATATGTTGATTATGATTAAATGTATAATTGCTTTTTTATTCTCTGTGAACCTGTTGAATGCACAAATCAATGCATCCCAAATGAGCACTGATGTCAAAGTCGGGGATGTATTCGAAATCGGGGAAACCTGAAACGAACAAGTACAAGTATATTGACTTCCCCAAAGCGAACTTTATCATCAAAAGAGGGGGGATCGCAAACTATAAACGTGTGGAAGGGGAAAAAGTGGTGGTGACTTCCGTCAAAGAAAAAAAGGATGGATCCACAAAGATCAAGATCAAACGAGTTGATGGTAACAGGTTCTTTGGCAGTCATAGCATAGTGGCCGTCGACTTTTTTGGGGCAATGGAGTCCGGAGAGCTCCAAACCTTATAGTTGATTTATGATTGGTGGTTAGTTGATGATGTCCACCCGGTTTTCCAGAATTGTTATTTGCTCAACAAGGTAGTGGCCGGGTGGATTTTCGATCCAGAGGATAATTCTTTGATGTAATACCTAAATGATTAAAACATGAAAACTAAATTTTCAATAAAACAACGAATATTGGTCGGTCTGGTCCTGGCCACCGCTTTTTTGTTGGTACTGGGCTCCAACCTGTTGGACCGGAAATATTTTTCCACAATACAAGCATCGGTCAAATCCATTTATGATGATCGCATAGTGGTGCAGGATTATATCTATCAATTACAGGATATGGCCCATGAGATGGAAGTGGCAGTCTTGAAAGGTGAGTATGTGCAGGGTACTGAAAGGTCTGAAAAAATCAAAGCTTTGTTGGCTGATTTTTCCAGAACCAAGTTGACACGGGACGAGGCCAGGCTGCTAGAGCGATTGGACCATCAATTTTCCGATTTGGAACCCAGTGGGACAACCAATGCATCAAAAGAAGGGAAACCGTTGGCCGAAGCAAAAGTATTGCCACAATTGGCACAAATAAGACAAACCTTGGATGGCCTTGAGGAAATCCAATTGGAACAAAGTGACATGCTGACCCAGCTATCAGAAAAAACCTTGGAGGTCAATAGGATGTTGTCCAATTTGGAAGTGGTATTTCTGGTCATCATCGGAATATCGATTTTGGTACTGGCGTTCTATCCGGTAAAGGTGCTAAACCCCGTGCATTGGAATTAATACCCTAATCTCAATTAATAAAATTAAAGAATCCATGAAAGAATTAGTACGGAGCCTATGCTCAACGTGCAGGCATGTGGCCTATTGTTCCTTGAGTACGGACAGGACCAATATCCAATTATGTAATGAATACGTCCATCGACTTGATGAAAGCGAAGGACCGGCTATAATGGTCACAAACGAAATGATGAGTAATTAAGCACACCTAGTGCAACCAAAATTTTATACAATGACAACAACGATAACATCGGAAAAAAAACAACTGAAACAAGGTATGTTGGACAATGTCATGAGACAGTTCAACAATGCAGCGGACATTATTGAACTAAACAAGAACATCCGTAAGATCCTTGAAGTGACGAACAACGAGTTCATTGTCCATTTCCCGGTCCGCATGGATAACGGTGAAGTGGAAATATTCACGGGGTATCGGGTTCAGCACAACAATGCCCTGGGCCCCTATAAGGGAGGACTTCGTTACCATCCTACAGTGGACATTGATGCTGCGCGGGCACTGGCCATGTGGATGACCTGGAAGACCGCATTGGCAGGATTGCCCTATGGGGGGGCCAAAGGGGGCATTCAGTTGGACCCTACAAAATTTTCACAGGATGAGCTACAGCGTATCACCAGAAGGTTCACCTATGCTCTAGGGGACAATATCGGCCCAGAATTGGATATCCCAGCACCGGATGTGAACACCAATCCACAGACCATGGCCTGGATCTTGGACACGTATATGTCCACCAAATCTCCCAATGAACGTTCAAAGAACCTGCATGTGGTCACTGGAAAACCCATAGGGGCAGGAGGCTCCGAAGGCAGGGACAGGGCGACCGGTTACGGGGTGTTCCTCACCATTAAATTTTGGGCAGAAAACAAAAAGGTCGATTTGAAAAATAAAAGGTTCATTGTACAAGGTTTTGGTAATGTGGGCTATTGGGCCGCACACTTTTTGGAAAAGGAGGGAGCGGTCCTAACCGCTGTTCAGGATGCGTATGGAAGTATTTACAATGAGGATGGTATCTCAACGGAAAAACTCCTGGATTATGCAAAGGCCAATAAAGGAAGCATCCTTGGTTTTAGCGGTGCAACGACAATTGATAATGCTGATTTTTTCAATCTGGACTGTGATATCTGTATACCGGCTGCGTTGGGAAACCAGATCACCGTGGAAAATGCCCCAATGATAAAAGCCAGTTTGATTGCTGAAGGAGCCAATGGACCGACAGATGTAAAGGCCGAAGAAATCCTGTTGAAACGGGGGGTGGACATTATACCTGATATCCTCTGTAACTCTGGAGGTGTCATCGGAAGTTATTTTGAATGGCTGCAAAATCGTAACGGAGAAATTTGGCACTTGGATGAAGTGTTGGAAAAACTGGAGAGAAAGATGAGGGAATCGTTTACCAAAGTTGTTCACAAGGCTAAATCCAAAAAAGTGGATATGCGTACTGCAGCCTTTATCATTGCCATCGATCGACTTCAAGAAACGTATCTGCAAAGGGGTATTTTCCCATAAAAAAGGTCTATTTAAGGTTCCCATGGATTGTAATGGAAACCACAATAATTAAAAAGCAAAGTGATGAAATACGGAAATTTAGTAATTGAAAAAAAAGAATATGTCCTTTTAAAAAGGTTGATGAACCTTTCAGGATACTATAAGGACAATACCCTCAGGAGTTCCGTGAAAAAGCTCGTGGGTGAATTGGAAACAGCGAAGATTTTGGACGAAGCTGAGATGCCGGAGGATGTCATTCGGTTCAATACCGTGGTTACCATCATTTCCGAGAATGGATGGAACAAAACATTTAAGTTGGTCCTTCCCAGCCGAAGGGATGTAAAAAACAACCATATTTCAATCTTGACCCCTATGGGTGCTGCGGTCATGGGATATGCCAAAGGGGATTCCCTGGTGTGGGAGTTTCCTTCGGGCAACCAAAAATTGACCATTGAAAATGTGGAGCAGGAGAATGAGCCCATAAACATAAATATGGTGCTATGAAACCCGTAAACAGACCCTATTTCCATGAATCGATAAGCCAAATCATAGTTAAAAAGGATAAGTTGGAAATTTCCAATTGGACCGAAACCATGGAGTTGATCAATGAAGAACTGCAATACTTGATTCCATTGGAAAAACGCCTATTGGGAAACCCTGCCGTAAACCAAAGTCTTTTGGCCATCCAGCGGGATAACCAACTTCGCCTGGGCACCCTGTATCGATATGAAAGGACAATGATAAATGCCATTGAGTGTGATACCACGGAATGTGACGCCTATTATCTGAACACCCATGAGAAAAATAGGGATGGTTATATGGACCATATCAAGACCTATACCAAAATCAAGACGATATTGCTTTCAAAAATTTTGGAAAGGCATGAAAGGTAACCTGTATGATCAATAAGTAAGAATTAAAATTTAATGAAGAATACGGTTTTCACCTTTTGTTGGTGAAACAGGGAGGGAACGACCATTGCCACCAATGCCAATGGTCCATTCTGAAAGTACCTTGGCCATTACTTGGCCACCCTCACCCAAGGATCGGTAGTACGTTAGTACAAAAATTCAATAATGTCTGGTTGTAGTTATCTGGACGTAAAAAGTACCGGATTTGGATTTAAAAACCCATACAAACAACATGAAGAATTTTTTTTCCAATTTACGAGGAGATATTTTTGGTGGGCTCACTGCGGGAATTGTAGCCCTCCCTTTGGCGTTGGCGTTCGGTGTCAGTTCTGGGATGGGTCCCAGTGCAGGACTCTATGGTGCCATCTTCATCAGTTTTTTTGCGGCACTTTTTGGAGGGACCAATACACAGATTTCTGGACCAACGGCCCCTATGACAGCTGTCAGTATGGTCGTGGTAACAAGTATTCTGGCATTCAATGATGGTGATTTTGAGAAAGCTTTGCCAGCAATACTTATGGTCTTTTTGATGGCGGGACTTGTCCAAATAGGATTGGGACTTGTAGGCATCGGAAAGTATATCAGATATATTCCCTATCCTGTTGTTTCCGGTTTTATGACCGCCATAGGAATCATTATCCTTGCAACCCAGATTTTGCCTTTGGTGGGGTATTACCCCAAGGAGGATTTGGCACTTGTGGATCAGTATAGGCCCATGGCCCAAGAATCAATTTTGAGAAAAATCCTTAAAGAGGAATCTAGGGAAAGTATGCTTGCCCTCGAGGACTTCCAAGAAACCATCGACCGATCTGAAGAAGTTTCTGAGGAAAATATTTTGAAAGAGGCGAAGGCATTGGCAGGAAAGGATACTTCTGGTGTCATGGGTGCCATCAATATGCTTCCAAGGGCATTACAACATATCAATTGGCTCGAATTGGCCTTGGCCTTTGGCACGATTGTTATTATTTATGGGTTTAAAAAAATAACGGCGTCCCTTCCCAGTGCACTTGTAGCTTTATTGGTCGTTTCAGGTGTGGCTTATGGTCTTGGACTGGACTATAGACCCATCGAACAGATACCTGGAGGCTTTCCCATAATTCACTTCGATATGTTCACGCAATTTAGGCTAGATTCCATAACACCGTATGTATTTACGGCATTTACACTTGCTTTATTGGGGGCTATAGACTCTTTGTTGACCTCGGTGGTCGCGGACAATATGACCAAAACCCAGCACAGGCCGAACAAAGAATTGATCGGGCAGGGAATAGGAAACAGTATTGCGGCATTTTTTGGTGGGTTGCCTGGAGCAGGGGCCACCATTCGTACTGTGGTGAACATCAATGCGGGAGGTAAAACCAAATTATCTGGAATGGTAGCCGGAGTACTCTTGTTGACGGTGTTGTTGGCATTGGGTCCAGTGGCGTCCAAAATTCCAGCAGCAGTGTTGGCGGGCATCTTGGTAACGGTCGGAATTGGGGTGATGGATTATAAGGGGCTCAAGGCCATTCCGTTTCTACCAAGGGACACTAAAATTGGCCCATTTAAGGTTAGTTCAGAAGTGATCATCATGCTCGTGGTTATTGTGTTGTCCACTGTTTGGAACTTGGTGTACGCAGTTGGTGTTGGCTTGGTATTGGCATCATTGATGTTTATGAAAAAAATGGGAGACCTTACTGCCGAACGTTCGGATGTAAAGACCTTGAAGGAAGAAAAGGGATGGGCAGATGAAAGCAATTTTCCCAAAAATCTCAAAAAGGAAGTTTTCATCAAGCATTTGAAAGGCCCCTTGTTTTTTGGATTTACCAGTGAGTTCCAGCAATTGGCCAAACAGATTCCACGTAATGCATCAACGGTCATTATCCGCATGGATCGTATGCAATATTTAGACCAATCGGGAATCTACACCCTAGAGGATGTATTGATCGATCTCAAAAATTCAGGAATCGAAGTGCTGTTTGTTGGATTGTTGGGGCAGCCCAGGTACATGATGGAACGCGTTCGGTTAATACCTTCATTGATCTCGGAGAACCGTATATTTATTGACTTTAAGGCATGTACGGCTTATTTAAAAAGCAACTTGGATCAGGCAGTTGATGTATCCAAGGAAATTTAGATTTGCCTGTGGTTCAAACGACTAGAATTTTTTGGATAGACTTGTCAGTTCAAAATAACAGTGCCCGTGATCAACGAATATACAATCGTTGCTAATATACCTATCAAAAGGATTCCGGATGATATAAAAAGCAAACGTTGTTTTTTTGCTATGGCCTTGCCCAAGAAGTAGAGATCGACCACCATTTCGTCATAGGTGTTCTGTCCACTTTCCATTATGCGGTTCAATTCTTCCTTGAACTCAACGAGGGATTGGTTGGCAAAATTGTCCGCATAGAGGGTGCCCTTATAATTGCTGGCCCTGAATTCCTTTCCAATGTACCGATGGGGCAACATGCTGAAAATAGCGAATATCATGGAGAGTAGACTACAGATGACCAAAATCCGGGTTCCAATGGTTATAGTGAATTCCCCATTTGCCGGAACAAGAACCAGGGCTCCCAATAGGAGGGAGGAGATGATGGAATTGACCGTAAGCATGATTCTGGCCTTGTTGTCGACCATTTTCAGAAGATTATAATGGTTCCGGGACAGTGTTCTGAAAAGAGTCTGCACCCCGCGGGAATCATACTTTTTCAGTTTTTCCATCCATTGATCCCTTGGCAAGGTTTTATCTACTTTTGATTCGGTATTTTTCATAACGTTCATTCTTGGTTCACAAATGGCACAATTGATGGACCTCGGACAATATCTTCTTGGTTTTTCTGGAAGAAAGGTGTAATGATTGCAATACTTCGGGTCTTTGTTCGATTTCCAGGGTCAGGATGACATCCCGATCTAGAAGTTGGCGCTTTTCATGCTTGGACAGTGTGGTCAACGCAGTGATGGGATAGAGTCCGAATCGGTCCACATGCTTTGGGATACCGTTGTCCTTGGGATGGTCCCAGCTTAACAGCGTCAACCCGATACAATTTCCATAGTTGATGGCATCGGTGGTGAAACGGGTATTGGTGACCAGCCAACCTTGTTTTAAATGGGTACTTTTTCCCGGATCGGCGTTCCACTTTTTTTGGACATCCAAAAACCTGGAATTGATGTACAAGGGAATCTTGACATTACTTGAGAATTTGGAGTCGGAATGGAACTTGCATTCAATGGCGTAGACATTGCCCTGTTTTTCTGCCAATACGTCTATCTCATGATCCACACATGCACCCTTAAGGACAACACCAACCTTGGTCTTGTACCCTTTTTGCCTTAGAAGGGCACCGACCATTCGTTCAAAGGGATAGCCCGTGGGTCCAAGGTCAAAGATGGCACGTTTTAGGCTGTACTGGGATGCCCGTACACGGTTCGCTTTTTTTAGAAAGGAAAATACCCTTCTGTGGATCTCATCGGTCGAAATCCCATCATAGATCCAGGGCTCAATGTGGGCTACAACTGCAGCTATCTCTTCCGGTGCGGCCCCACATTTTTGAAGGGAACGTTCCAGTTTGGCGATTGAAAAATCCTCCAGTTCCCCGGAATATTTCTTTACCTTAAAAGTCTTATTCTCCATACTTTTTTCTTTAAAATCGTAGTACCTCTGTCATGATGCCAAAACGGACAATATCAAGACGGTGTTGGAAATAGATGTTGTAATAATCCGTGCCGTGGTAGTATTCCACAAAAAATCCAATGTCCTCCAAAAAATTGGGATGGTAGTATAGGGTCAATCGTGTATGCAATCTTTTGATAGTGAAAGGATCCCAGTCGTTGAAGTTATCCGTGAACCAAGTGGCTTGCAATTTTAGGGAGAAGTCCGCCTTGACGGAACCGCGTGGTCCCATTTTTACCGGTAGCTTGTATGCATAAAAAGCGTTGTGCCAGCGCAATCTGCTATATTGTCCTTGAAGCTCCTCAAGCATCCAGCTCTTTGGATGGATTTCCAGGGATGTTTTGAAGAGTTTTGTCGCATTCGCGGCCCTGCCAAAAGACATGGATATCAATCCCAGTTCAAAATAATTAGTGGCAAAGTTTCCCGATTCCAAGTTGATATTGCCATCTGTGTTGTAAAAGTTTCCATTTTGACCATTGGAGTGATGGGCCAGTTTTCCAAATAAGGTCATTCGAGTGCCGGTGCCACCTTCTGTCACCAAATAATATACGGCGATTTGAGGGATATAGCTAGGGGTCTTTACCGGATAGGAAACCTCATTGTACATTCGGATGATGATCTGGGGGGTCAACACCCCCATCAATTTGGAGTCCATACGTTTCCGTATGATAAAACTGGGGCTGACATTGGCCTCGAACATCAAGGGTTCCAAATTGCCGATGTCCATGGGAAATGTAATGTAGCTTTCCCGTTGGTTGACCAGAGCGACCTTATCCAATTCCATACCGGGCCAATCCTTTTCCTGTCCTTGCAGGGCCTGGAAACAACAACAAAAAATGACCAATATGGGAAGGGAAAGCCGCATTTATTTATAGATCATGTTCACCACGATGGTACTGTCCTTGGCCAGGACAAAACTTGCCTTGCTGAAATTGGGACGATTGGACAGACCGATCGTTTCGAAATTGGAAAAGCCGATTCCCTCCTTGGGCAATAGCAACCCCATTTCAATCTTTCCGTCCTCGTCCTCATCATGTAGCACACTGATGGCATAGGTCCCCGGTGTAAGGTCAGAAAAGGTTGTGGAGGACTTTCCATTGGATATGGACGACGTCCTTATTTGATGGTATTTTTTGAGCTTTTGATCGGGAAGTGATCCTTCCCGATCGTACAGTGCATATTGTACCACGCCCCTTGAGTTCTTCAAACCTTCCACGTTTACGGTCAGGGAAGGGTTCATATTGGAGTGTGCTCGATCAAAGGTCATGAATGTGGACAGTACAAATGATGTGAAACTGATGATGAGTATATTTTTCATAACTGTGGTTTTGTTGTAACATAAGTGCCCAAGGCAAAGAAAAGGGTAAGGATGATTCTCAGGAACAGGGCAATAATGGTTTTGTTCTCAAACTGACCCCCATTCAAAATATGGGTGAATAGACCAATAAATGCGCCTACTAGGATAAATAATGCCAATATCATTGGAATAATGGACCATCTTTTATGGGAAAACAATCCGATAAGGGTTAGGGTATAGAGGCAACCGCTCAGGAAGTTGCTCCAAATGACCAGAGGAACATAGTGGCCTTGTTGTTCGCTTATTCCAAATACATCCAATAGGATGGAAGCACTGAGGAATAGGGTAATGGTTGTGAACAAGATCAAGCCGGTCAACGTAATGGTCCTGATAACCTGCTTAGTTTTCATGGTGATATACTTTTGAAGATTCCTTTGATCTTTGGTTCCCCAAACCACCATTTTGGTTTTTTGGGTTTACGGGTCAGGTTGAACTTCTTGATCGCATGGGTCTTGATATGTTCCATCATTTCTTCAATGGAGTCCGTTACAAAGAGCAGTTCCATATCGGCTGATCCAATGCTCTCATTGGCTGCCATCAATTCAATGTGGTTGCAGAGCTCACTGTGGTAGTCCGACCCAAATATGACCACAGGGAAATCCTGTATCATTTTGGTCTGTATCAGGGTGAGCGCCTCAAAAAGTTCATCCAGTGTTCCAATCCCCCCGGGCATGACCACAAAAGCATAGGAGTATTTCATCAACAGGAATTTCCGTACAAAGAAATAGGGGATATCGATCCACGTATGCAGATAGGGATTGGGTTTTTGTTCAAAAGGGAGAATGATATTACAGCCAACGGAATATCCCCCTGCCTCAAAAGCTCCTTTGTTGGCGGCTTCCATGATGCCAGGACCTCCACCGGTCATAACCGTGAACCCTAAATCGGCCAACGTGGCACCCACTTGTTCCGCTTGGACATAGTATGGGTTGTCGGGTTGAAAGCGGGCCGACCCGAACACGGTCACACAGGGTCCCATAAAGTGCATCTTCCGAAATGCCTTAATAAAACTGCGTTGCACCCGAAAGGTAAAGGCGAGCTCCTTGAACCGGGACAAGGGCCCCTTGAGAAATTTGGATTCCGATCGTCGCAATGGATGGTTTTGTGTATTCATCAAGTGATTTTTTTATAGCTCCATACGGCCATGGCATTCATGATCACGGCATAAAGGGCTGTTTTTACGAGCTGGGGCAAAATATCGGTAAGACCTGAGCCTTTGAGCATGACCATCCGCATGATTTCAACAAAGTATTTGATAGGGTTGAATTCAGTCAGGAACTGGGCCCATTTGGGCATACTCTCGATAGGGGTGAAAAGACCGCTCATCAAGATGAAAATGACCACAAAAAACCAAGCGATGAACATCGCCTGCTGTTGGGTATCCGTAAAATTGGAAATGAACAGACCCATACCCAAAATCACTAGTATGTAAATGGAAGTGTAAAAGTACATGAGGGCCAGACTTCCCAGCATGGGTGTGGCAAAAATGAGTTTGGCCATTACCAACCCAATGGTCAACAGCCCCATGCCAATGACCCAAAAAGGAAAAAGCTTCCCAATGATAAAGTGGTGTTTTTTGATAGGGGTGACATTGATCTGTTCCAAGGTGCCCATTTCTTTTTCCCGGACAATGTTCATGCCCGAAAGGAACAAGGTGATCATGGTCACCAACAGCACCAAGATCCCGGGTACCATAAAGGTTTTATAGTTCAAGGTCTTGTTGTACCAAAATAGTGGAATACCCTCGATGAGAACGGGTCGTACCGTGTTATTTGACAGCTGGACCATGTCTACCGACAGATTTTTGTTGAATGTTTTGATTATCTGGGTGATATAGACATTTTCAACCCCTGCGGCAGCTCCGTCAATGGCATTAATGGTCACTCCCAAATCGATATTTTTGTCCTTCCACAAATCCCGTTCAAAATGTTCGGGGATGGTCAATACCACATCGACCTCCCCTTGTAACATGGCCAGGTCGCTTTCTTTTGGATGGGGGAATACTTGGAAAACATCAAAAAAGGTGGAGGCACGGAACTTATCTATCAGGGCGCGGGAGGTATGGGTGTGGTCATTGTCAACGTATCCAAAGGAAATGTTGTTGATCTCATAGGTGGCCGCATTGGAAAGAATGACCAATTGCAATAACGGCAGTATGAATATGATGGGCAGCATGCCCTTGTTCCGAAAGATCTGCCTGAATTCTTTGTCTATGATATATAGGATTACCCGCATGTTATTCCAATCTTATTTTATATTTTCTTACACTAAGTCCAATGAAAAGAAGGGTCATCCCCAAGAGGACCAAGGTCTCTTTCCAAACAATGTGGATACCCACACCTTTGAGCATGATTCCCTTGACGATGATGATGAACCATTTTGCAGGGACGATATTACTGATGACCTGAAGGGGAACTGGCATGCTGGAAATCGGAAAAATAAAGCCCGATAAAAGGATTACCGGTAACATCAGTCCCATCAAGGAGATCATCATGGCCGTTTGCTGGGTGGCCGAAATAGTGGAGATCAATATCCCCAGTGCCAAGGAGGTGACAATGAATAGCACACTTTCCAGGCCCAACAGGAATAGACTCCCTTTGACGGGGACATGGAAGACAAAAATACTCAGTATGACAATGGCGGCAGCATTGATGATGGATAGAAAGATATAGGGAAACACCTTTCCAATGATTACCTGAACAGGGTTCAAAGGGGATACCAATAAAATTTCCATGGTGCCCAATTCCTTTTCTCTGGTGATCGAAATAGAGGTCATCATGGCCGATACCAACATGAGGATGACGGTCATAACCCCTGGTACGAACATATAAACACTTTTCAGTTCCGCGTTGTAGACCATACGGGATTGGGGTATGATCTGATAGTCCTGTGTTATGGCCCTGTTCTGTTCCTCTTGGTAATGGGAAAGTATGGAATTGATATAATTGCTGATGGTGTTGGCCACATTGGGATCGGTCGCATCCGTCACAATTTGAACCTTGGCCGTGTGTTGTTTGATCAGTTTTTTACTGAATTCCTTTTCAAAATAGAGCACGGCCTTTACCCTCCCTTTTTTAAAAACTTCCTCAATCTCCGCTTCCTCCTTTATGTGTTGGAGGATACTGAAATACTCCGACGACGATATTTTTGAGATGATCTCTTTGGTAGAGGCGTCCTGGGACCGATCTAGAATCGCGATGTCAACATTGTTGATCTCATTGGTGATGGCGAACCCGAAAAGCATGATCTGTGCGACGGGCATTCCAAATAGGATGAACAGGGATCTTCTGTCCCTGAAAATATGGTAAAATTCTTTTTGTACGAACCCGATAAAGCGTTTCATATGGTAACCTGTTTAACTTCTTGCCAATTTTAAGAACACATCGTTCATGGAATCCGAACCAAAATGGGTCTTTAGATTTTTTGGGGTGTCCAGGGCCTCGATATTGCCATCCACCATGATGGATACCCGATCGCAGTATTCTGCCTCATCCATGTAGTGGGTCGTCACAAAAATGGTCGTGCCATTGTTGGCAGCCTTATAGATCATTTCCCAAAATTGCCTTCGGGTAATGGGATCCACCCCTCCTGTGGGTTCATCCAAGAAAACAATTTTTGGGTCGTGCAATAGGGATACCGAAAATGCGATTTTCTGTTTCCATCCCAATGGTAAGGATCCCACCAGACTATGGGCGACTTTCTCCAGGCCCAACTCCTCAATGAGCAGGTTCGATTTTTGAGAGATCCTATTCTTGGACAACCCATAGATACCCCCAAAAAAACGAATGTTTTCCTTGACGGTCAGATCATCGTACAGGGCAAATTTTTGACTCATATACCCGATGCTCTTCTTGATGTCCTCTGTTTGGGTATATACATCGAATCCCGCCACATTGGCCGAACCCGAACTGGGAGAGGAAATGCCAATCAGCATTTTCATGGCAGTGGTCTTCCCGGCGCCATTGGCCCCCAAAAAACCAAAGATTTCCCCTTTCCTGACATGGAAACTGATCTTGTTCACCGCGGTGAAATCACCAAAAACCTTGGTGAGTCCCTCTACTTTTATTACTGTTTCTTCCTTCATTGTTTTGCCAATTCCATAAATGTGTCCTCAATCGTTGCCTTGGTCCTTTCGATATGGATGTTCTGCAGCCCTTCATTTTTTAAGTATGCCCTGAGCTCCAAAGGATCGAACCCATCCCGTTGATCCGTATAGTGGATGTATTCCCCAAAGGGAAATACACTGTGTTTATGGACATAGGCGTTCAATTTTTCGATCAATAGGTACGTGTTGTGGGCCCCAACGTCGAAAATGGGTTTGGGATAGTGCTCCACAATGGCTTTTGGGGTGTCGATTTCAAGGATCCTTCCATCTTGGATGAGTGCGATCCGATCACATAGGGCGGCCTCGTCCATATAGGGGGTCGACACGAGAATGGTAATTCCCTTGGCCTGTAATCTTTTGAGCATTTCCCAGAATTCTTTTCTTGAAACCGGGTCAACACCCGTTGTGGGTTCGTCCAGGAACAGCACCTTGGGTTTATGGATCAAAGCACAGGAAAGTGCCAATTTTTGCTTCATACCACCGGACAATTTGCCCGCCCTTCGATTTTTGAAAGGTTCTATCTGAACATAGATGTCCCGGATCAAATCGTAATTCTCTGCGATGGTCGTCCCAAAAATCGTGGCGAAAAAACGAAGGTTTTCCTCGACCGTGAGGTCCTGGTATAGTGAAAATCTCCCGGGCATGTACCCGACCTGTTTTCTAATGGCCTTAAAATCGGCAATGATATCGTACCCTGCAACGGATGCCGACCCGTGGTCGGGCAAGAGCAAGGTGGTCAGTATCCGAAAAAGGGTGGTCTTACCAGCACCGTCAGGTCCGATCAGCCCAAACAGTTCCCCTGGGTCGACTTGAATGGAAATGTCATCCAAGGCATTGACCTTTCCGTAGGATTTGCTGATATGATCTATATGAATGGACATGGGTATGGGTTGCTATTGTTTCTTAAATCTGGACAGCTATTCAAAAAATTCATAATAGCCATTTAAATGCTGTTCAATGTCCTGTACCCTTTGAACTCCTGATGCCTCACTGTCGGTATTTTGCAGGGCTTCGATTTTTTCGATTAGGGGATGAAGCCAGACATGCAAATTGTCGTGGGAAGGCCCGGTCATGGTACATTCCTTTACAATGGTATTTTTAAGTTCGTTGAGGTCATCCCCCAATGCTTGGTACGCTGATACGGAACCGCCGTTGAAGCCGTTCAGGGCAGTGAGCATCTTGGATACCCCTAGAGTGGTCTCTATATTCGCCAGCCATTTGGATCCATGGTCCAGTTGGATTTCATCGGACCATGCATCGTGGGCCACCGATACATTTGGGGAGACTTCTTCTACCTGTATTTGACCTGGGTTGCTTTGCGAATCAGAACTTTGTCTGTTCGGATTATTTTTGCAGGAATTGAGGAAAATGGTTGATGCACCCAACAGCACTGCCATGCCTCTCCAACTCCTGGTCAGTAGACTTGACTTTTTGAAGGAGCCCCATTGGATGAGCAAGAATACCAATACCCAGATGATGGCCCTGATTTCCATGGCCCTAATGCTTTCTTTGGCCACATGGTTTGTAAACAATACGAGGAAGATCAGGACGGAGATATGGGACAACAGTAACAGGAGTACAGAACTTGAGGTCGACATAGATCGATTCCAAATAAGGTAAGCTACCAGTAACGACAGGGCACCTAGCACGATATTATAGACCAACAGTCCCTTTAGGACAACATGGCCTGCTTCGAGGATGCCGAGAAGTACCAAAGTTCCCATTATCAAGGAAACGGCGCCCAACAGGAATACTAGGATCATTGCAATAAAATGTTGTAGTTTCATAGGATGTCTTTTATAGGTTAAATGGATTAGTTCGCAATCCACATTTCGGCGGGCATACCAATTTTGAGGCTTCCGTCATTTTTGACCTTTATCTTCACGGCGTACACCAAGTTCACCCGCTCTTCCTTGGTCTGTATGATCTTGGGCGTGAACTCGGCAGATGCGGATATCCAGGATACCGTGCCTTCATACGATTTCATTGAATCCACATCATCGATCTTGACCGTGACCTGTTGACCGATTTTGATGTTGGGCAGTTGTGTTTCACTGATATATACCCGGAGTTCCATTTCATCAAGGTTGGCCATTTTGAACAAGGGCTTTCCGAAGACGGCGACTTCACCAGGTTCGGCATATTTGACCAATACTGTACCGTCTAATGGACTTTTCACGATACTTTTTGCAATTTGGTCCACAATCTGCTCAATCTGGACCTCAATGCCCTTGACTTCATTGATAATGGGGGCGTTCTGGGTTTCGACACTCTTGATCTGTTGTTGCAGGATACGTATCTTGCCCTGGATGTCGTCCAATTGCTTTTGGGTGGCCGCATTCTCCTTGATCAAGCTTTCAATGCGCTTCTTGTCGTTTTGGGCTACCTGCAATTCCTCTTGTAACACGTCCCGCTGGGAGAGCACGTTTGTTGATTTTGAGTAAATGGTTTGTTTTGCGGCCTTCAATTGATCGCGTTTCAACGATAATTGGATGGTGTCGATGACCCCGACAACTTCATTTTTTTCAAGGAGGTTTCCTTCCGCCACATCCAGAAATTGAATTTTACCGTTGGCTTCGGCGGAGACGGTGGTCTCCGTTGCCTCAAAGTTTCCATAGCCATCAGCGAGATCCCCTCCACCATTACAGGATGTAAGGGAAACGACCAGGGCAAAAATGGACAATATTGTTAGGGCTTTTTTGGTCATAGGGACCTTAGTTGCTGCTCTTTTCATAAGTACCTTGTGTAATTTGATATTGAATCTGGTTCAGTAGTTTTTGTGTTTTGTGCAAGGCGAGGTTGCTCTTGGCCTCATATAAATTTGTGAACTCGGTGATATAGGCCGAGGAGGTGATCACACCGTTTTTTAGTTGGGATTCTGCCGTTTTGACTATTTTTTCAAACCGGGGGATGATCTGTTCATCATATCGGATCAGCTCCTCCATTTTGTCTATTTCGGATTGTAGGTTGACCAGTTCCAAGCCATTGTTCAGTTCAAAGGTTTCCTTTTGTGAATCGACAATGCTCCGGTCAATCTGTAAAGACTGTCTTTCTTTTCGGTTTTTGTTCCAATCAAAAACATTCCAATTGAGTTTTACACCGGTCATAAAAAAGGAGTTGAAGGTATTGTCCAGCATATTGAGCCCTGGATTCCCATATCCGCCCTGTGCAAAAGCACTGATCTTTGGAAGTTTGGACCTTTCCAAAAGATCCGATGACAGATCGACTTGGGATTTTTGTAGCTCAAAAAGCAAAAGTTCCGGTCTTTTGGATGTCTGGTCTGAGCTCACGGGAAAAACCTCCGGACGCTGTAATACAACCTGTGGTTGCAGGTCGGTGCCTATCATAATGGAGAGTTGCTGAAGCAAATCCAATTTGGATAATGAAAATTCTGTGTTTCGCTGTTGGATTTTGATGAGTTCGACCTCCAATGCATCCGCTGATGAGGAAAGCAAGGTGCCATATTTTACACCGGCCCTGACCTCTTCAAGCCTTGCGGTCAATTGGGATTCCTTTGCACGCAACAAATCTTGGTTTTCCTGTAACAAAAGCAAGGAGAAATACAAATGGTTAACACGGTTTTTCAGCCCATATAAAGAAATCTCAACTTCCTGTTGCCCAATGGCGGCCTTGGTCTCCTTAGCTTTGATCGAAGCATCGATCAGACCTCCATGGTAAATCAATTGGTTGGCATCCAATGTCGTGCGGTATTGATCTTTATTTGGGGGGTCAATGGTAACATTCATCAATTGCCCCCCAAGACTTGTTACTTCGGATTGGTAGGTGGCCTGGCCATTGAGATCCAATTTAGGCAAGCGGTCCTTCTTGATCGCATCAATATCCAGTCCCAACTGTTCGGTCAACAGCGATGTTTGCTTGGCCAACGGATAATTTATATGGACCAGTCTCAAACATTTGTCCAAAGATATCGTTTCTTGGGCCTGGATTATAAATGGGAATGAAAGGAGGACCACTAACAGGAATGAATCCTTGTTTAGAGGAGGCAATACCAGCTTCCATGATACATGTTGTATGCTGTCGATCAGATGCTTCATTGTACTTTGATTGTATTAATGATCATTTCAGGAATCAATTTTTTTCGTTCCTCCATGAGGGTTTTAAAGGCTATTTCATCCAGGTCTAGAATACCTATGACCAAGCCTTTGCCTACAAATGGAAATGCGGTCAGGGAAATAAGGTTCAAAACCAATTGTTTGGGATCAATGGGCCTAATATTTCCATGTTCGATCTCCCGAGCTATTTGTTCTTCAAATTTGGATGGGTCAGGAGTCACATGATTCCTGAAAAATGTTTCACCAAACTGTGGGTTGATGTTCATTTCTTGGATGATGAAAGTGGGTAAATATGGGTTGTCGACCACAAAGGTGATATAGCCGTCCACAAACTCCCTGATTTTTTCAAAAACAGGTTTGTCCGAATTGAAAATGGAGTTCAGAAAAGGAGCCAATTCTCCAAAGGCCTGTAGAAAAACTGCTCCAAATAGTTTCTCCTTGCTTCGAAAATAATAGTGGAGCATGGCCTTGTTGATGTTGGCCTCATTCGCTATTTCCTGCATACGAGCTGCAGCGAGGCCCTTTTTGAAAAATACCGTCTTTGCGGCCTGTAATATCGATTTTTCAGTAGCTGTGTGTATCATGGACAAATGTATTAACCATCAAATTTAACCAAATGGTTAATGAATTTAAAATTGTTAACATAAATTTTGCAATTCATTGTAAAAGAAGCTTTTGGATTTATATGGAAATTGAATCAACGTTCAGTCGATACCCAGTCGTTTAAGACATGTTTCCTTGTAGCTCTCCCCGATGGGGATTCGGATGTCCCCGATGATGATCTTGTTGCGCTGGACGGCCGTTATACATGCAATGTTCACCACAAAGGACCTGTGCACCCGAAGAAATTGACTGTCGGGTAACTTTTCCATGAGCTGTTTAAAGCTCATTAGGGTGAGTATTGGTTTTTTTACCTCTATCTTAACGTGGATCCTTAAGTATTCCTTCAATCCCTGTATGTACAGCATATCGGAATATTTCAATTTAATGTTCTCATAATCCGATTTTATAAAGACAAATTGGTCATCCATCTGATCAATGCCAGAACTGGGTGCGGTATGTAACGGAATCTTTTTCGAGTCTCTTTTCAAGAGGTATATTTCCCTTGCCCGGTTCACAGCTTTGACAAATCGGGCAAAAGGTATGGGTTTGACCAAGTAATCGACCGCATTCAGTTCAAAGCCTTCCAAGGCATATTGATGGTAGGCGGTGGTTACGATAAAAAGTGGTTTTCGGTCCAGTGTCTTGACAAAATCCAACCCGCTGATCTGTGGCATTTCAATATCCAGGAAGATCAAGTCCACTTCGGTCCCCATCAACACGTTGGATGCATCCATGGGATTTGTAAAAGTGCCGACCACATCCAGATTGCCAATCTCCTCGCAATAGGACTTCATGATGTTCAGCGCCAAAGGCTCGTCGTCAATGATGATACATTTCATTTCAATCAAGTGTTAGATGTAGTTTAACGGAATATTCCCGATCTCCTTTATCGATATCCAGGCTATGTGCATGGGGATACAACAGGTTCAACCTGCCCTTGACGTTGTTCAGCCCGATTCCAGAATTGTTCTTATCAATGTTTCGGGTCCCCTTTAAATTGGAAATATCGAAAAAGAGGTGGTTCCCTATAACCTGTATCACCATATGGACTTCCGTCCTGCCATCATAATCGGTTCCATATTTAAAGGCGTTTTCGATGAAGGTCATCATGATGAGCGGTGCTATCTTTTGCTCCTCGTAATCCCCCTTGATCTCCAAGTGGACTTTTTCGCTATTTGAAAGACGCAGTTTTTGCAGGGAGACATAGTTTTTGATGTTCTCGATGTCCTTTGACAGTAATACCCTGTCCTGATTGGATTCATACAGGGTGTACCGCATCAATTCTGAAAGGATGATGACCGCATTTGAGGCTTCCTTGGAGTTGTCCCTAACCAGGGAATAGATACAATTTAAGGAATTGAACAGGAAATGGGGATTCAATTGAGCTTTTAAATATTCCAGCTCTGTTCTTGTTTTTCGGATATCCTTTTGTCGTAACACCCTGTCCCTTATGTAAATATGTTTCATTAGGCGTACAATGCCCCCAAAGAGAAAGAATGCGGTCAACGCAAAGCCAATGACAACAAAACGGATTTTATAGAGAAAACCATCTGGGGACAAATCCAATTGATTGATTGGAATCAATGTTGGGATTTGAAGTGCCAAACCTTCAAAGCCGATTAGGAATGTGATAGAGATAGCGATGTAGGCTAAAATTCTCTTTTTCAGTAAAAGATTTGGAACCAATAGTGCATAGTTGACATAAAAGAGCATTGGTGGAAGCAAGACCCTGACAAAAGCCATGGGGTGAAATTCACTGAATATGGAAAAGGAAATGAACAATGGGAATGATGCCAGGCACAACCATCCGAACAGATGGATGAAAATCTCTTTTGTCTTGAAAGGGTTTTCTTTATTTCGGAATTTCATTGTTTTGCGGTTTGATCAATAAGCTATCCCAAGTTTAACCAATTCTTTTTGGGTAACATGTGGGCCCTGGCCCAAGCTTAATTTTTTAACAATCAGATTGGCCGTTCTCTCTGCATCTTTTTTGGTCCTGAAGCCATGTTTTCCCTCCCGTCCTGGAATTTGGTCTTGTTGAATGAACAGGATGGAGTCCAGATAGATTCGATATGTCCATTCTTCCTTGTTGTTCTGGACTAGTTGGGCATGGACATATACTTCTTCCTTGGATGTTGTCTTTTCACAATTAAGGAATAACAAAACCAGGATGGGTGCAAAAATACGTTTCATTGTTGTTTGATGGCACGTATGCGTTTAGGTAACATTGGATTAATCATCCTCATCCTCCTCCTGAAATGGAAAAAACTCAGTGGTGTCATCCAGGTACAACGTACCTGATTTCCCAGTGGTCAAAAAGGCCCTTGCTCCGTTGTAAAAACTGATGGCACCTTCCCGGACCACGCCTTCGAAAGCTGTCTTTTCTTCCCATTCGTCCCTGGAAGGGTCGTACTCCCAAACGCTGTTCATACCACCTCCTATGCTGGCTTTTCCCGTTGCAATATAACCATAGGTGCCTATGGTAAAGCCAACTGCGTTGCTTCGGACTATAGAGTAGTCGTCCTCTTCATCTAGATCTAATAGTGGCTTCCATTTTTCTGAACTTAGATCAAAGGCCCAGAAATCGGTCAGGTTTTGGCCATTGGTTTCCCCTGTGCCGAAATACACTTTGTCCGCTATTGTAAAGTATGTGGCATCCCGCCTTTTATTGCCCCCAAAACCTATGAGTTCGATCCATTCATCATTCACAGGGTCATACTTCCAGAAATCCTTCTTGTCATTGTCCCCATCATATCCTGTTCCCACATACCCGAACGAACTGGAATTGAATGCGGTGGCACCGCGTCTAGGTGTGCCACTAAAGGGTGCAATGGAATCCCATGTGTTGCTTTCCACATTGTATCTATAGAAGTCCGCCAATTCATTGTCCCCATCATATCCCAGGCCAACATAACCGTCCCCGTTGAGGGTAAAGCCAACTGCGGAACTTCGTTCGATACCAGGCATGTCGGCAAGCTGTCTCCAATAATCACCTTCTATATCATAAACCCAAAAATCCTTTAAATAATCATCACCGTCATAACCGGTACCCATATATCCCTTGTTGGCTATGGTAAAGGCAACCGCATTACCTCTGGGTATACCGTCCAACACGGAACGGTCCACCCAGTTGCCCCATTCGTCATCGTCATCATCACTGGAACAGGAGGTAATGGCAGTTACGGTGAATAAGGACAGTACAAGTCTATATAGAATTGTTTTAATCGTCATGTTCAAAAGTTTAAATTTCATAATGTCAGTCACGTATTTTAAAGGTTAATCCCATGGAAAGGTAAACGGATGGTTCAGTTGACAGCTCATAGGCAATGTTGCCCTGTCCATCCGTGATCACGGCCGTGTTATCGATCAGATATCCCACTTTGATCAGTGTATACCATTGGGGTTGTATTTTATAAGTATATCCAATGTTGACATCAATGGCATACTGGGCAAGCCTCATTTCTCCATGGGGAAGGTCGTCGGGTGTGCCTACAGGAAGATGGATATTTGTGTATTCCCCCTTAAATGATCCAGAAGTCCTGATTTCATGCAGTTCGTCAATGCTATAGTGAACCGTGGTACGTGGAAAACCGATATCTACGTTTATGTTCTTTGACAAGGATCTTGAAAATGAAAGAATGGGGTAGAGAAGGGGGTGTTTCCTTAAAATACCATATCCAAACCCAAAGCTTAATTGTTGATTTGGGGTGGTTGTTCCGATATCGGTTGCCAATACTAGCTTACCGGAGTGTTGGATTTCCGAGAGGTCCAAAGCCTCCTTGAAATCGGAGGCCATAAATATTGAAAATCCGGCATCCAATTTCCACCGATCTTTCATTTGCCACGATAGGGTCCCTCCGGTTTCCAGCCTAAAAAGCTCATCAGGTTCCTCCATAGCATAATTTTTTGGAGAATCATAAAACCAGGATTGCTGTCTTCGCATGTTAAGTGACAAACCATAGTTTACCTTCGGAGCAAGGTCTTTGGAGTAGTACATACCTAGGTTGTGCCGCTCCCAAGAATAATTGCCATTCGAAGGAACGACCTCGTACACATAGTCAAGGTATGCCATCTCTTTTTCGGTTTGTGCCGCTATCCTTGCATGCATTGTAATAATTATTAGACAGCTGATAAATAGTTTAACCACCTCGATTTTTTGATAAAACTAAGGCCGGTGAGTTTCTCTGGGAAAAAAGATAAACCAAACGGGAAAAAGTTTAAATGAATGCCGTATTTGGCCCTATTACCTTATTCGATTGCCTTCGTTTAGTAAATCTCTTGTTTGGTTTAAAGGATTGCCCTTCTGGTTTATAAAATTTCATGGTGCAATTTCTTTGGGCGTCTTTTGGCAAAAGAACTGTTATCAATGAAGTACAAAGGATGGTTTTTGGTGTCTTTGGTGTTGGCTGTGATTTCATGCTCCACGGAAGAACGTGATATCCCTACATTGGAAGTGGGCCAAGAATTCACGGATAGAGCGGTCAGGTTGATCGAGATTGACACCATTGAGGTAAGGACTGGCACTTTCAAGTTTGACAGCATCATTACATCAAGTAAGGACAGGCTTTTGGTCGGACGGTATATCGATCAATTTTTTGGTGCCGTAAAAAGTGAAAGCTACATGGAATTAACGGCCATGGACTACCATGTCCCGGATGATGCCGAATTGGATAGCATTGCGCTTATTTTAGGTTATGACCATTATTTTTATAATGATACACTTCAACTGTCCCACATCCGTGTTCATCGAATATTGGAGGATTTTGAAACCACAGAGGATGCCTTTTACAACACAAGTTCATTGAGGTATGATACCATCCCCATGATGACCAAATCCTTTTATCCCGAACCTATGGGTGAGGATTCCCTTCATATCTCCATTCCCAGATCATTCGGTGCGAATATTTTTGAATTGCTAAAGGAAAAGTCCATCTCCGGGGATGAGGATTTTATCGAACAGTTCAAGGGTATTGTTTTAAGTCCATTGACCAATGGCAATTCAACAGTTATCGGGTTTTCAAAAAATACGGAACGGACCATGTTGCGTTTTTACTATTCGCTTCCAGAAGAATTCGACGATGGGGATGAAGATGATGGGGATGATCTTTTTTTGGACTTTGTGATCAAGCAAACCAATAGCTTGAATGCATTCAATCGAATAACAAGTGATGTGACCGGGTTGCCCTTGACTGCGCTGATAGATCAGGAAACCGACCTATTCTCGGAGGATAGCAATGATATGACCTTCATGCAATCCGGAACCGGGTATGTGACCCGGATCGAATTTCCGACCATAAAGAATATTGGGGACTTGCCAGGTACAGGTACTATTTTGAGTGCCGTTTTGGAGATTACCCCTTTGTTGGATTCGTATGACGATTTCTTCCCGTTGCGGGATTCACTTCAGATTCAGGTAGTTGATCAAAACAATGAATTTTCATCTTTTGTAATAAATGGGAATGGTTTGGTATATGGAAGATTTGGGGAGAGTGATCAAGAATTTAATGAGTTGGTGTACCAGTTTCCTGTCACAAACTATATCGAACAGGAGCTAGAGGAAGCACCGGAGATTGATAATGCTTTGATTCTTATGCCGAGTGAGTTTCAGCATTCTCTTGATCGTGTTGTATTGTATGGATCGGGAAGCAAGGATTTTGCGCCCAAATTGATAATCACATATGCAATTTATGATGAATAAGTGCTTCCTGGTAGTAGGATTTTTACCATGGCTAATGATGGGGCAAACCAATACAATAACGGCATCACCATACTCCCTCTTTGGAATCGGGGTGAATACAAAGTCCAACATTGGAAAAAATAGTGCCCTAGGGGGTGGGGGGTATGCCCTTCAATCCAATTACTTGATCAATACCCAGAACCCAGCTTCCTTTGCGGACATTCCGGAAAACATTTTCTTGTACGATTTTGGTTTGACAGCTGAATTGAGTTCCATTTCAAGTAGGGGCAAGGAAGAAAAAAGATTGGCAGGGAACATTTCCAGTATAGCCATAGCCTCATCCCTTTCCAGAAGGTCCGGATTCGGTCTGACACTCGAACCGTATTCCGATGTTGGTTATGCACTCATTGGGGTGGAAGGTAATGTCGAAGGATCATATGACACCTTTGTCAGCAATGTTTTTGGCTCAGGAGGATTGAACGACCTGAAATTTAACTATGGCTATAGGATGACGGATAAGTTTGGAGTGGGGATGGGATTGTCCTATTATTTTGGCACCATTAAAGAAGCCCAAAAAATACAATCAAACTACAATTCATTATTTGTAGAAGATAAAAACAAATATTCCGGTGTAAGGGTTGATTTGGGCTTACAAGGTGCTATTGTAGATCAATTGAAATTCGGTTTTAGGATGCGAATGCCGACAACATTGAAAGTAACCCATGACCGTAAGGTCTCCAAAATGGTTAGTTTGATTCCGAAACCGGAAATCATCGAAAATACCACTGGCGAGCACCTTCCAAATTTTGAACTTCCCTTGGAAGTGGGAGGAGGGATTGTCTACACTCCGAATGTATCATGGGCTGTAAACTTGGATTTTTCCTATAATTTTTGGAATGCTACCGATCAACATGACAACATCGGAAGTTTTATCGACCAGAAAGTTGTTGGGTTTGGTATGGAATATGTCATTGATAATCAAAGCTATAACTATTGGAAGCAGATAAAGTTTAGGGCTGGAATGAACTACGATACAGGGTATTTGGAGGTTTATGATCGTACGATTGATGGTTATTCCATTATGGCGGGAATCGGGATACCATTGTCCAGATCACGAAAATCAACCCTTAATTTGTCCTATAACAGAAATCAGTATGGGGCATCCCAAGGAATCTTGGTTGAGGAGACTTTTAATACATTCAATATAAATCTTAGCCTTGGTGATATTTGGTTTTTGAAACGCAAAATCAATTAATTAGAAGTATAGCCAAATCAAGCTGATGCTGTTGCTTAGTTCCAAAAGTTGCTTCAAAGGGACTTGACAATTACATTTAATAGGAGATTCCACTATAACAAATATAAATGTAATGTTATGGACTCTTTACAATCAAGAAATGGCTGATGGATTCGAACCTCATTTGTCCCCCCAAAAATTTTATTGGGTCTAGTCTTGCTTATGATTTTATTGCAAACCGAATTACAAACCGCTATTTGAGTGTATATAGATTTATTAGTAGAAACAATTGATTAGATAGTGTGCTAAATGAATATGGAGTTAAAAGTAATAGTATATCAAAGTATTATAAAACAGGTTAATAAGTTAAATTAAAAGAAATTAGTTAGAATTATTATTAATTTTACAATTGAAAAGTAACTCGGAACGGTCAAAAGTTACCTATTCGGTTACCTAATTTTGAAATATCGATGTAACTTGTTGATTATAAGTGGTGTGCAATTACCTACTTGGTCCTGCCACCCCGACTTGAAAATCAAAGGGTTACAACTTTTTTAAGTTGTAGCCTTTTTTATTTGCATACAAAAATTGATTTTCGAAAACCTTCAGAAAACTGGTGAATTTTAAGTTTGTTTTTGTTATAAACCTTAAGGTTTAAACTGAGGGAAGTAGTTTATTGAGCCGTAATGTGGTTTCTTTCTAGGCTTAATTTTTACATAACTCTTTCTTGATATAAATGTTCTTGAAATCCGATAAAGGTTTCTCTAATCGACTTTATATCTCCTAATTCTCGTTTTGCGTCTGCTATAGCTTTGTATTTCAATTCCAATAAGTCAGGAAGTTTTGAATCGTCCAATTCGTTAACGCCTTCTTTTACATATTGTTCCAATACAAAATTTAAGAACTCTTGTTGTTTTTGGTTATAGTCGTTCAACTGGATTTTTGCTCTACCTGCACGTTCTAATCTCGGAACAAGGTCTTTGTGATAGGCAACGTAACTCAATACATCAAAAAGGTCGCTGTCTTCTCCGTGTATTAAGTTTCTCAAATCTTCCAATTGCGAATTTGTATATCCTTTTTCGCTTAATTCTGTCAGTAGTTTTTTTCTTGTACTTGGTAGACTCCAAATCTTGCGTAGTTCACTTTCGCTTTTAAAGAATTCAGGTAAGTCACCAAACAATTGTTCAATAAACTCTTGTGCTGAAATCGGTTTTCCTGTTGGACTCCAAAAAGACGTTTTGACCATAGAATCAATTTCTCGGACTTTGTTGTCCGACAATTTCACCTTTATTATTTGTCTTGGAGGTGTTTCACAAACGCAAGGTATGTTTCCACATTCAGGACAAGGTTCTGGTTCAGGTCGTTCACAAATGCATGGCCTTTCTCCACAAATGTTGCAAGGTCTTAGTGTTCCGCACCTGTTGGTGGTTCTGGTTCTAATGGTTCTCCATCCCATTCAGGGTCTTGGAAGTGGTTATGAGCATTTACAAAATCGAAAAATGTGAAATAGTCCTTGCCGTCAAAAAGACGAGTTCCTCTACCAACGATTTGTTTAAACTCAACCATTGAGTTTACAGGTCGCATTAAAACAATGTTTCTGATTTCGGGAGCATCAACTCCTGTACTTAACTTTTGTGAAGTGGTTAGAATGGTTGGAATACTCTTTTCGTTGTCTTGGAAGTCTCTTAAATGCTGTTCTCCAATTTTTCCATCATCTGCTGTAACTCTATGGCAGTAGTTTGTATTTCTGTTTGTTGCGTATTGATTAATTAAATCACGAACAGCTGCTGCATGAATTTGAGTAGCACAGAAAACCAATGTTTTCTGATTTTGATTTATCAAATCCATAAAGAGTTTTACTCTGTATTCTTCTCTTGCTTTTATCTCAAGGCGATCAATTATGGTTTCTTAGCTATAACAAATCAAATCCCCAATGGGTATGTGGCCCAGGTTCGAATAAGGGGGACCGCCATAACCCACTATTTTACGGAGTTTGTTTGTATCCATTTGAAATCCATGCTGGTTTCCAATTCAAAACGAGTCTTGAAAAAGATTGGGATTCCAATGTAATGATAGTGTGCAGTGGGATTGTTGACAGTACTGAACAACCAACAGTTACTGAAGGAAATCACAAAGGCTATGGTATTCATATGAATGTTTCATTTTATATGGCAGACTTGCCCTTGCCACAGCTATTAACTCTTCCAAGTGTAGTGGCAATAGAAACCGTTTCCCATACCTAGCTTTTTTGTCACAGATTTATAAACGAGTCTTTTGTAAGAAGGCGGTTGATGATATGTACATATAGTGGTATGGACTATAGGTAGATAAATATCCGATTTTCAAGTTCCTCGAGGGATAAACAAGAAGTTGCTAGAATCAGGTAAAACAAAAAGTATGGATTCTTTTTATTGTTCAAAATCAAAATCAATAGGGATTAAACTAGTATAGAATTTCTATTTATTCGGTTATAAAATCATTGAAACCTAAATTATCAAATGTGGATTAATAAGGAGTAGTATTTTGAATCCCAATATTTTATACTCATTGACAAGTAAAATATATGATTGATGATAATTTATTTTGATCAAAAAAATCAAAATAGACATTTTGATTTATACCCTATTAAATCAATGTATTAGCATTAATTTATTTTTAAATTATTTTAATCATATCGTAAAAAGTAGTTGTGTATTAAAATTAAATGATTATATTTGATCATAGTTGATTAATATGAACATAATTAAATTTTTGGATCAATGTTAAATGTCAATCATATATGTCAGATATTCAAAAGTTGTCTGTTATTGAACAGTTCAATTCTTCTTTGAGGGTTAAAATGATGAATGGAGTTTTATATATAAGGAATGGTGTTCAAGCTCTGGTTATGTGAAATGTACTTGAAGAAAATGTTGAAATCTTTACACGGTAAATAAATTAAGCATAATTAAATCACTTGGTTAAGTATGGAAGATAGGAGGGAATTTGTCAAAAAGGTTGGTCTGGCCACAGGGGCACTTGGCTTGTTGGGGTCAACGACTTTACTTGCCTTAAATCGACAATCTTATAAAATAAATCCAATCAAAATAGTTGGTAAGGTTACCGATGGAAGAAAGGGGATTGCGCAAGTGGCGGTTTCCGATGGGGAAACAGTTGTTGTTACTGACAAAAATGGTGATTTTGAATTTTGGAGTACCGGCAATCAGCCATTTGTGTTCGTATCAATTCCGTCTGGGTTTAAAATAAAGCAGCAAAGCAATGGCTCAGCCATTTTTTTTGCATCCATAAACCCGAATCAGAACAAAAACAGAATACTGTTTCAGCTTGATCGTTTGCCTGTAAATGATAATAGCCATAGCTTTTTGGTTTTGGCTGACCCCCAGATTCAGGACGATTATGAGGTTCAGCAACTTTTAAATACTTCCGCACCAGATGTAATAGAAACAATCCGGCATCTAGATGACCCCAATACTTTTGGAATTGGTTGTGGTGACCTGGTATTTGATCGGCTTGACTTATTGGATGATTATGACAGGGCGATAAGAAAAATACAAATACCGTTTTTTCAGGTTATCGGAAACCATGACATGGACTTGGATGCAAGATCTGATGAGTTCTCGGCAAATACATTCAATAAAAAATATGGACCAACATATTATTCCTTCAATCGTGGCCAGATACACTATGTTGTTTTGGATGATGTATTCTTCACCGGGGAAGAAAGGGGATTTATCGGTTATCTAACTGAAATGCAGCTAGCTTGGTTGGAACAGGATTTGGCCAATGTGCCCAAGGGCAGTACTGTGGTTATCTCTGCCCACATTCCAATTCACAACCTCGTTAAAAACAGAATGGCCCTTATTGAGCTATTGGCCCCATTCAAGGTCCATATTCTGTCCGGGCATACCCACAGGAATGACAATTATGTCACGTCTTCCTATTTTGAGCATTGTCATGGTACTGTTTGCGGTGCATGGTGGAGTGGTCCTATTTGTGGAGATGGTACACCAAATGGATATGGCGTCTATAATGTAAATGGAAGTGGATTGGACTGGTACTATAAATCCGTGGGAAAGGCCAAGGACCATCAGTTTAGATATTACCAAAGGGGCAGTTTGAAAGAGTTTCCCAATTCCTGTGTTTTGAATGTATGGAATTATGACCCGGCATGGAATATTGCTTGGTACGAAAATGGCGAGCGTAAAACCCACATCAGAAAAATTAGGACCGTTGATCCTTTGAGCGTGGAGTTGCACCTGGGGAAAGAAATACCTGAAAGGAGGGGATGGGTAGAACCCTATGCCAATGACCATATGTTCCTTTTTGAGCCTGATGATGATGTTCGGGAGATTACCATTGAAGTAGAGGACCGATTTGGGAATGTTTATGTAGAATCGGTTAAAGTCGGGTAAAGAATATTCTGGGACGCTCATCGATACCGTTGAAAAAAAATCCCAAATAGATCTAGGCTATCAATAAAAGGTGAAAAGAAAATATAACCAACCAAACATTGTCCTTTCCAAATCGTAGGAGAGGCCTTTGAACAACCAAATATTAACCATAAATACCTAATATGAAGCAATGAAAACAATTTCACAAATTTTTCACGCCCCAATCAGTAAAATGATGCTGATTTTTTTAATGGTGAGTGGTTTTGCTCAGCCAATACTAGCCAATTTTCCGTTAGCGACAAATATTACAATTCAACAAAACCAAATTGATCTTCTGACAATTTTTGAATTGATGGAACAACAGGCCCATGTGAGCTTTGTCTATGGCAATGAAGTTCGGCAAATTCGTAAAAAAACAGATCTGAACCAGAAAAATGTCCCTCTACAAAAGATAATGGACTATCTGGCAGTTTTTTATGGCCTTGAATACCAGATAGGACAAAATAAGATAGCCGTTTCTGTAAAGGAAAACAAAAGTTCAATTTACCAAAAGACAATTACAGGTAATGTAAAAGATGAGGTCGGCATGCCCTTGATGGGCGCCAATGTTATGGTCAAAGGTACACAGCAAGGGGTTGTGACAGATTTTGATGGTAATTTCTCTCTTGAAGTCCAAGAAGGGGATGTCGTAGAAGTTTCTTATTTGGGAATGAAAACCCAGACTTTTGTTGTGGAGACCAATCAGAACTACTATTCCATTCAACTTGATTCGGATAATCAGCAATTGGATGAAGTGGTTTTGGTAGGATATGGGGAAAAGTCTTTAGAGTCATTGAGTGCGGCAGTCAGTAAAGTTGATGTTGCACAATTGGCAGAAAGGCCCGTAAGTAATGCAGTTCTGGCCTTGCAAGGTGCCAGTCCGGGCTTAACCATTACACGCTCCAATGGTAGGCCTACAGATACCCCCAACATAAATATTAGAGGGTTTACATCCATCAATGGAGGGAATCCTCTGATCATCATTGATGGAGTTGAAGGTGACATCAATGATGTGAATCCAATCGATATTGAAAACATAAGTGTACTGAAGGATGCTGGAGCTGCGGCAATTTATGGAGCCCGTGGTGCATTCGGTGTTGTATTGATCACTACAAAACAAGCTAAGAAAGGGGATGTAAAGGTTTCTTTTGAAGCCACCTCGGGCTTCAGTCAAGTAACCACGAACACCGATTTTGTATCAGACCCTTATGAAGCAATCCAAATCGCTGACAATTTCTTTCAGGCAGCGTCTGGATCCACATATTCGCGTTACACCGACGCTGATTTGGAAGCACTACAAGAAGTTTCGGCCAACCCCTCTTTGGCAAGGGTCGTTATTGATAACAGAAACGGACGGGAACAATACGTGCATTATGCGAAAACCGATTGGTGGAACTCGTTTTTCAGGAAAAGTCGGCCTCTACAGATATACAATGCCTCTATAAGTGGAGGAAACGAAACCATTAAGGGGTACTTTTCGTATAGGAACTATCGAGAAGTAGGTTTGTTAAAAGTACAGGAAGACCTCTTTACCAGGGAGAATTATAGGGCTAAAATTGATTTTAAGGTAAGCGACAAAATTACCATAACCGAAAACATGCAATTCAGTAAGTATGATGACTTACAACATGGAGGTTATCGTGGGGGCTGGCATGGTAATTATTGGAACTATTTGGTTTATAACCACGCCATGCCATGGTATTCCCCTACCAATCCAGACGGAACATTTTTCTATCGAAGTGAGTTGAATAACTATGCCGCTGGGGATGGCCTTTATGCCTCGTTACTTCATGGCAAGTCCAAACAGGAAATAGAGGATTCAGAATTTTCGAACATTGTCACTGCAACAATTAAGCCTTTTGAGGGATTGAGCCTAAAGGCCAGTTATGCCTTTCGTAAGATGAACGAAAGCAAATACCAGCGTTCAGCATTGGTGCCATGGAGCATTTATGTGGGTGAGATTGAGACGATGGGTTCGAACAAATTGACCGAATTCAGTACGACAGGGGACTATGATGCTTTTAATGTGTACGGGAATTACTCTGGTCACTTTGGCAGGCACAATTTAGATCTTATGGTTGGTTTTGGACAGGAATCGATGTACAGTAAGACTGTTCAAGCGAGTACGCAGGGATTGATTTCCGATGAACTTAATTCTTTGGGATTGGGGACCACCGCTGATGATGCTACAGGAAGTGCCTATGAGTGGGCCCTTCAAGGGGTGTATTCGAGAGTATCCTATAATTATGATAATAAATACTTTCTGGAATTCAATGGGCGTTATGATGGTACCTCAAGATTTCCTTCCGATTATCGATGGGGGTTCTTTCCATCGGTATCTGCTGCATGGGCCATACATAAAGAGAATTTCATAAAAGGGTCGGAAGGTGTACTGAGCCGTGCAAAACTGCGGGCATCATATGGTACGCTTGGAAATCAAAATGTTGATCCTTATGCCTACCAGTCGGTATTGAGCCGTTCTTTGCTGGATAGGTTCTCACTAAGTGGCAGCCCTTTGGAGTATATAACATCTCCCAATCTAGTTCCCACCGAAATTACATGGGAAGAAGTAAAGACCCTAGATTTCGGTGTAGATTTGGGCTTTCTAGAGAACAAAGTGAACATCAATTTTGATTGGTTCAAAAGGGAGACCTTGGGGATGTTGACCGCAGGACAAATACTTCCAGCTGTGTTAGGAGCTGCGGCCCCACAGGAAAACGCTGGAGATTTGGTGACCAAAGGCTTTGAATTGGCTTTTGCCTATAATGATAAGTTTTTGCTCGGAGGTTCAGATTTCACCTTCAAATTAGGTGCGGGCTTATCGAATTCCAGATCCAAGATTACCAAATTTGATAATCCTGAGGGTCTCCTAAATGGATTCTATGAAGGTATGACCATTGGTGAACTATGGGGTTTCCACGTGGAAGGCCTGTTCCAAACAGAGGAAGAGGTTGCCAATCATGCAGACCAAACCCGTGTTTCTTCACAAATCAGGAGCCAGGGAATCAAGCCGGGTGATGTCAAATATGCAGATTCAAATGGTGATGGCTTTGTCAATTTTGGAGATAATACCTTGGATAATCCAGGGGATCGTAAGGTCATCGGTAACGTAACGCCCCAGTATCTCTATAATTTCAACATAGGAGCATCTTGGAAAGGGTTTGATATGTCGGCAATCTTTCAGGGGGTGGGTAAACAAGATTGGTATCCCGGTCCCAACTCCCAATTATTCTGGGGACCGTACAGTAGACCCTATGCATCATTCGTCCGTAAAGACTTGGCAAACAACATATGGTCGCCTGATAATCCAAATGCCTATTACCCAAGGGCATTCGGATACATTGCCCTCGGTAATGCCAAGACCCTTGGTTCGGTCAATGATCGCTACCTACAGAGTATTGCCTATCTAAGGTTGAAGAATCTGACCGTGGGTTACAATTTGCCTGATGAAGTTTTAGATAAGACGATGTTCAGTAAAGTTCGGGTCTATCTCAGTGGTGAAAACATATTGACGTTCAGCAAGCTTACGGATTATATAGATCCAGAAATTGCCAGTAACAAACTCAGCTTTAATCAGCCTAGGGGAAATTATGGTTATGATGATTCCCGGGGTCAGGAAGCACCGATGTCAAAAACGTATTCATTAGGACTTTCCATTCAATTTTAAACACATACGACAATGAAAAAAATATCCATCCTACTTGTAACTATTGGCAGTTTCATTATGCTGAACTGCAGTGATGATTATTTAGATAAACAGCCCATTTCAGATGTCAGTGAAGAGAGCTTCTTCCTGACCAGTGCAGACCTTAAGTTGTACACAAACGGATTTTATAGGCTCTTGCCAAACAATACAGAGCGAAATGAAATTTTTACTGTGGATAATTTTACGGGTGAAATTGTTCAGAATAGCCTTAGTAACCTTATGACCGATACCAGGATTGTTCCTGCTTCAGGAGGGGGGTGGTCATGGGCCATTCTTAGGGATTTCAATTATTTTTTGGAGAATTATGAGCGTTGCGAAGACGAGGCGGCCAAAAACAGGTATGGAGGGGTCGCCCGTTTCTTCCGAGCGTATTTTTATTTCATAATGGTAGCTGAGTTTGGCGATTTACCCTGGTACGATAAAACTCTTGAAGCTGACAGTGAAGACCTGTATAAAGCACGGGATGATCGCCAATTTGTGGTCGATATGATATTACAGGACCTGGATTGGGCCATCGAACACATGGAAGATGAACAGTATCCATATGAGGTCAGTAAGTATACTGCTTTGGCGCTAAAATCTAGGGTTGGTCTTTTTGAGGGAACATTTGGGAAATATCATGGTATACCAGGTTACGAGAAGTATCTTCAAGCTTCTGTTGAGGCCTCCAATGAATTGATTCAGAATGGACCATACTCGCTATATGTTGGAGGGAATCCTGCATCTGATTATGGGGATTTGTTCCGTTTTGAAGATGCTGAAACTTCAGAGGTTATATTAGCCAGGGAGTATACGCAACCCCTTATCAATGGACATAGAGCAAATTATTACACTCTGACAGGGTCCCAAGGAAGGCCTGGTATGCCTAAAACATTGGTCAATTCATATCTGAATGCTGATGGTACAAGGTTTACCGACCAAGCTGACTTTAATGCCATTCCTTTTGTTCAAGAAGTTTCGAACAGGGATCCTAGACTTTCCCAGACCATTAGAACACCGGGATATACAAGGGTTGGTTCAAATGAAGAGTTGCCGCCTGACCTTTCGTCCTCCATCACTGGTTATCACATCACTAAATTTGTTACCGGTTCCTCTTCGGATGGAATTAACCAGAATACCAATGACCTGCCGATTTTTAGGTTTGCTGAAATACTACTGAACTATGCTGAGGCAAAAGCAGAATTGGGCACAATCACCCAAAGTGACATAGATGCATCCATTGGTTTGCTTAGATCAAGAGTTGGAATGCCTAATTTAATAGTTGCAGATGCCAATGCCAATCCGGACACTTATCAAGAGCAGTTTTACCCGAACGTATCTGGCAGTAACAAGGGGTTGATTCTTGAAATTAGAAGGGAGCGAAGGATTGAATTGTTCATGGAAGGACATCGTTGGAACGATATTAAACGTTGGAAAGCAGGACAATCCATTACCATGCCATTACGTGGAATGTATCTACCCGGCACTGGAGAGTATGATCTGACCGGTAATGGTGAAATAGATCTTGTTATATATGAAGGGGAGCTGCCTTCTGACCCAATAGAAGGTGCCAAGTACTTTAATTTGGGCACGGACATCTTCTTGAGTCCTGATAATCTAATTGACCCCCTGCCAGATTTTAATGATAGGACATTCAATGAGGAAAGGGATTATCTGTCCCCGATTCCAATGCAGGAATTACAATTGAACACCAATTTGGTACAAAATCCAGGCTGGTAGTAGATTGGGCCCTGTTCAGGATGATTATTGTGGACACAATTTTCTCACAACTGGATGAAGACCTAATGTATTACATAAAAAATGTATGTTGATTGAAGTGTTTTAGTTAGTTTGAAATATCGGGGCGAGCCGCCCCGATATTTTTTTTTCATTGATCTGCATTGAAACACCCAGTTCTCATATAATTTGGAGAAACCGATAAATCTCATTTTGTAATTAACCGAAGAGGCAATTCGTCGGGGTTAGAAGGGAATATGACCCAGACTTATGCAATTGGCCGATGCAAGTTTTCGACTCAATTACCATTATATAAAGTCTGTAGGATGATTGCCTTAATTCATAAATCCATGATGAACAACATAATTAGTTTAGCAATTTGTTTAATCTCCCCTATTTTTATTTTCGGTCAAAGACATTTAGAACTGGGAAACAATAGAGAACTGTTTGTTGATGATTATTTAATCGAAAAACTTGAAGGTTTGACAATTGTAAAACATACTCCGATTGACGAAGGCCCTGTGTTATTCTTTGACAAACCGTGGGAGGGTAAATTTTCTACCTACACCACTATTATTAAAGATGGAGGAACTTATAAGGCCTATTATCGGGGAATTGGAGAGGCCGGTAAAGATGGAAGTCGGAATGAGGTTACTTGTTATGCGGAATCAAAAGATGGGATAAATTGGAAAAGACCAAATTTGGGTCTTTATGAAATCAATGGAACTTTGAACAATAATGTGGTTTTGGCGAATGTACCACATGTGACACATAATTTCAGCCCTTTTATTGACGCAAATCCTGATAAGGACCCCAATCAGAAATATAAGGCTTTGGGAGGTACGGGAGAAAGTGGACTGATTGCCTTTGTGTCCCCAGATGGAATTCATTGGAAAAAACTTCAGGAAAAACCTATTTTTTCAAAAGGTAAGCTGGATTCACAAAATGTTGCATTTTGGTCTGAACCGGAAAAGAAATATGTATGTTATTTCAGAACGTGGAAAAATGACGGATTTTCAGATTATAGAAGTGTTGGTCGCACAGTATCTTTGGATTTCATAAATTGGACAGATCCTGTCCAAATGAATTTTGGGGACACACCTCTTGAACATTTGTATACCCAACAAACAAGCCCTTACTATCGTGCGCCCCACATCTATATGGCCATTGGGGGAAGGTTTATGCCGGGCCGACAAGTATTGACCGAAAGACAGGCTAAAGAATTTGGTGTTGATTCAAAGTACTTTGAAGATTGCTCCGATGCATTTTTCATGACTTCAAGAGGTGGAAACAAATATGATCGGACCTTTATGGAGGCATTTATTCGTCCTGGAATTGGTATGGGCAATTGGGTTTCACGTTCAAACTATCCTGCCCTGAATGTTGTACAGACCAGTCCTGAAGAAATGTCTTTATATGTAAACCAGAATTATGCTCAACCTTCTGCGCATTTAAATCGTTATTCACTTCGCATTGATGGTTTTTCATCTATCTCAGGCTCATACAATGGTGGGCAATTACTGACCAAACCTTTTACTTTTAACGGTTCTGAACTAGAGATCAATTACTCGACATCTGCCGCTGGGGAGATCAGGTTTGAAATCCAAGATGAGAATGGGGTTCCAATCCCCGGCTATACCATGGAAGATTCTCAAGTAGTGATAGGAAATGAAATCTCTAGAACTGTAGAATGGAGTGGAAATAAGAATCTTGATGAATTGATTGCACGGATTGTCCGATTACGTATCTTCCTGAAGGATGCGGACCTGTATTCGATCAGATTTAAAAGGTGAATATTTTTAATCCATGGGGATAATTTAAATGATAGGTCAGCATTTCACAACTTATTTTGTAAAGATGTCTTGGTTTTTGGGGCTTGCTAAACTTGTTTTATCATACCACCTGTATTTGGGCACTTATCGAGGAATGGAGTTAAAATGCTTTTTTTTAGATATTCCTACTGATTCTGCGAATCCCCTTGCTGCCAGGTAATTTTGGAGTCAATTCCAACAAAAATTATTGGGTCCCATCTCTTTTCTTTCTTATGATTTCCTTAGCAATGAACAAAAGACCTCTGGTTATTTGTTCTTTTCAATGAAACTTCACTGGATTTGGGCCATTCCCAGAATTATATTTTGATGAACCTTTATAATCAATTTTGGTTAATGGAAATCAAAACGGTTCATACCTCACGTTTATAATTAGTAAACAAGATTGAAAATTCTCTTCGGCCTACTAGTTTTATGACATATAAATTGATTGATTGTGATTTTATACGAATGATTAAATCGAATCATGAGTATCTTTATTTGTGCAGTAATTAATATGCTTTAATGACTTTATATTACTAAATAATTGAAATATTTACGTTTAAATTATTTTGTATATTTAAAATCAATGATTATATTTGATCATAAATGATTAAAACAAACATTTTGTGTGTGTCTATTGATTGGGAGCAACGATCATGTGCTTGTCTTGTGGGTCAGAATAAGCTAAACAGTGCCTTGATTCTCCTTAAGCGGAAAAGGCCTTTGTCCATGAGATTGGTCGCTTAAGTTGTTAAGTTCTCAATTGTAGCGAATCAACCATGCTTGGTTAATGAAGTTGGATTTCAATGGCGGTTCTAAAAACAAAATAAAAAGGCCGTGTTCCTGATTGTTTCGGGTAAAATGCAAGGTCAAGAGAGTGTTGAATTATGTTGAATTATGCTGTTCATGGTCTTGTGAAGCTTGTGTTGTGTGCAATGCACGAATTTCATGAGACCTTTTTTCACAGACATAGTTGACCAATGGAATATGGTCAGCTTGAGCGAGGTTGAGCCTGATGTACCTTGATGGTCTGAGAAATACGAAAAGAAAAGTGGCTGGATGGCGGAGAAGATTTAAAGCTGGGCAGATGTCACAATTGATAATGAATAAAAGTGTCATATTTAATAAATTAAGAATGAGTAAAGATTGGTGGAAAAAAGAAGTGGAGGGTATACCTCAAATTATTACTGAACTGCCCGGTTCAAAATCTAGAAAAATGCATGCGAATACAAGTAAATATGTGCGTGGTCTTTCTTCACAGGTGAAACAATTTCCTGTTGCATTCCAAAAAGGCTATGGGATTACCTTGACAGATGTTGACAATAACAGATATCTTGATTTCTCATCGGGCATTTATGTTGCCTCGCTTGGTCATAGTCACCCGAAGGTATCTGAAGCGGTGTCAAAATGGGCAAATAGATTGATGAACTGTCATGATTTTGCCACGCCAGTCAAGGAAAAACTGCTTGAAAAGATGGCGGATGTGTTGCCAAAAGGTCTAAACTCCATTCAGTTCTATAGTGATGGCAGTACGGCTGTAGAAGCAGGTATTAGGGCGGCCAGGGCTATTGGAAACCGGTATGAATTTATTTCTTGCTTTCGAGATTTCCATGGTAAGACAATGGGGGCCGTTAATTTAGCCCAAATGATCAGAGGTGATGTGTTCAGTTATGGTCCAGCTCGATCATCAGGTTTTTATATGGTGCCCCGGCCTGACCCGTATCGTCCTGTTTTTAAAACAGCTGACGGAGCAATAGATACGGATGCATATATAGACTTCTACAGACAATTTATTCAAGAAGCTACTGTTGGAAACGTTGCTGCATTTGTATTGGAACCCGCGCAGGGGTGGGGTGGGTCCATTTTTCCGCCCGAGGATTTTTTCCCAAAACTGCAAAAATTGTGCGTTGAAAAGGGAATTTTGTTTTATGCCGATGAAGTCCTGACAGGTATGGGAAGGACGGGCGAATGGTTGTGCATGAATCATTGGGATGTGGTACCGGACATCGTTACCTTGGGCAAATCATTTGGCAATGGGTTTCCGGTTACTGCAATGGTAGTCAAAGAGGAGTATGCTGATGCCTTGGATCGAATTTCGGCCTCATCAAGCTATGGGGGCAATCCTATGGCCTGTGCCGCGGCATTGGCTTCAATTGAGGTCATTGAAGAAGAGCAGATTTTGGAAAACGTAAGGGAGGTTGGCGCCCACTTTATGCAAAGAATGGAAAAGATGAAACAAGATCACCCTATTATCGGAGACGTAAAGGGGAAAGGATTTTTACTTGGAATAGAATTGGTCAAGGACAAAGTTACAAAAGAGCCATTTCCAGAGGCAGGAAAACTGGTGTACCAAAAAGCTTTTTCAAAGGGACTTGCCTGGATTCCTGCCGGTCACATACTTAGAATGTCCCCTCCACTCATTATGGATAAGAAGCATGCCGATATGGGGTTGGATATTATAGAAGAATCAATTGCTGAAGTTGAAAAAAAGTTTGGTTACAGATGAAAAAGTATCGTTTAAATAGGATGTTCAATAAGGAATCCAACCGTTGTCTCAATGTGGCCATCGATCATGGTTTTTTTAATGAAATTGGATTTTTGAAAAGTATTGAAAACCTGCAATCGGCTGTTGAAACGGTTGCAGTGGCTGGACCTGACTGCATCCAATTGACCGCTGGTCAATCCCATTATTTACAGTCATTGCCAGGGAAAGGTAAACCCTCTTTGGTGATGCGGACTGATATAGCCAATGTCTACGGGAAAGAATTGCCAAGCCACTTGTTCAGCAGAATGATTGATGACCCAATAACACAAGCTATAAATCAGGATGCAAGCTGTGTGGTGGTAAACCTCTTTCAGATACCCGGACAACCTATTGTGACGGACCACTGCATTCAAAATATATTGAAGATCAAGCCACTTTGTGACACTTATTCAATGCCCCTCATGATAGAGCCCCTCGTTTTCCAACCGAATGAAAAAGCTGGCGGTTATATGGTTGATGGAAATCTGGACAAGATACTTCCATTGGTACGTCAAGCGGTGGAATTGGGCGCAGATATAATCAAGGCAGATCCAACTGATAATGTTGGGGAGTACAATAAAGTGGTTGAGATTGCCGGAAAGATCCCTGTGATGGTAAGGGGCGGTGGGAAAGTATCCGATTTGGAAATACTCAATAGAACAAAGGCAATGATAGAGCAAGGTGTATCGGGCATCGTTTATGGAAGGAATATTATACAGCATAAGAACCCAGCTGCCATTACAAAAGCTCTTATGGGAATTGTCCATTACGATTTCTCAATAGATCAAGCATTGGAATTATTAAATTAATGGCGCAGTATTGAAAAGGGATGTTTTCATAGTATTGGATTTAGGCACCAGCAGTATTAAATGTGGATGCCTCACTTCGAATGAACAAATTTTGACCAAGAAGCAGGAAAAATTTCCCTTGGTCCGAAATGGGAATTCATATGAAATCGATGTTGATTTATTTTTTAATACCGTTGAAAGTGTGGTTCTGCAATGCCTTTCAGAAAAAGTTGTTCAAGATAGGAGAATTGCTGCTCTTTTGATCACCGGTCAGGCCAATACATTTGTTCCGGTAGACAACGATTTTAAACCATTGTGCAATGGTGTCGTTTGGTTGGATAATCGCGCAGATCAAGAAGCTGATTTTTTAAAGGGGCAATTTCCCGATTATTCAAAATATGCTGGTTTTAGACAGCCACTTGCGGGAATGTTCGCATCGAAACTATTATGGTTAAAGAAAAATGAACCTGAAGTTTTTCAAAACGCCAAATTTTTCCCCTTGATCAATGAATATCTGGCTTATCGCCTCACGAATCAATTTTTTTCTGACATCACAAGTTTTGGAATGACAGGGATGTATGATTTTAGAAAAAATGATATCAATGATCAATTATTACGGATTCTTGGGCTTACCAAATATAATTTTCCAAAAATAGAGCAAGTTTCAAAAAGAGGTGCGTTGATAACAAGGAAAATAGCAAACGACTGGCATATATTCCATAGATCCCCTGTTTACTTATGTGGAAATGATCAATGTACTTCAGCATCGGGTTCTGGCCTAAATATTCCTGGTGATGTTACGATAAACTTTGGTACGGCACTGGTAATATTCTCAATTACCGAGGAATATCCTGAAAATTTGGAATTGAATCAAATTGCAGGAAAATACCCGGTATCCAATTATTATTTTGTGTTGAACTATGAACCTGATTTCGGAATCATAATAAAGTATCTTAAGGAAAAATTATTTGAAGAGGATTCATACGATCAACTGTTTCAAACCTATATGGATAACCCAGGGATTGAAGAAAGAATTCCCCATGTCTCCATGTGTGATCTTGATTTGATGGCTATTGATAGACCCAATCAGTTTTGTGCCGGCATTCTAAAATATTATGTGAACAGTTTAAAAAGGTGTGTGGCTGATATAGAGAAAAAAATGAATATTAATACTGTTTTTTTGTCTGGTGCCATTTCAGAATCCAAAGTGCTAAAACGAATTATAGATAAGGAAATAAAACATAAGGTAATCATCAATAACCAAGAATTTGCTGGATTAGTCGGTGCATTGAAAATATATTTATCAGAAAATGAAAAATCAAAAATTTACTTATGACCCTTCAAAACATGTCCCATTTAGGGATAAAAAGGTTCTTGAAAGGGTAAGGAGCATCAAGCGGGAAAATATAGAGGATCATAAAAATCCAAATTTTAAGATACAGGTTGTACCTGATGACGATATGGGTATTATTATGTTATTTGATGTTTTCCATCGAATTAAAACTGCATCCGATGCCAATGAGCCTCTTGTATTGATTATGCCAAACCCTTGGCCTCATTATAGAATGCTTGCACACATGCTCAATAAATTCAAAGTGGATTGCAGTAAGCTATATACGTTCAATATGGATGAGTATGCCGACCAAGATGGCAATATTGCTCCCGAAAGTTGGGAATACGGTTTTGGTTATGCCTTTAAAAAGTATTTTTATCATAATTTGGATAAAGCACTCCGCCCTCCTGAAAGCCAAATACACACATTCACAAATAAGAATGTCAATGATTATGGGAAGATGATCTCCGATTTGGGGGAGGCTGATATGGTATACAGTGGACCAGGTTGGACAGGCCATTTGGCATTTATTGAGCCAGATGCACCGGAATTCGAAGCTGGTTCCATGGAGGAATGGATGGAATTGGATTCCCGAATTGTTACACTCAGTCCTTTTACATTGGCGCAAAATTCCCTTCATGGTAGTTTTGGGATGAGCGGTGATTTAGCGATGGTTCCCCCGAAAGCGGCCACCATTGGACCTGCCCAGGTGGTAAGGGCTAAAAATAGGATGCAATTTTGCGGAATCACAGTGCACGGGACAACCACTTCATGGCAACGACTAATTACCCGACTGGTTTTACATGGGGAACCAACACCATTGGTTCCAGAATCGGTTCATCAACTTTTACGGACGGATTCCTATATCTCGGAAACTATAGCAGCCAATATTAAACCAGATTTTGAAAAGGGATACTAATGAAGACCGAAAACTTAAAGAATATTTTGTATAAGAAAAAGGCCATTATTGATGTGCATGCACATATTGGCATATCTCCCAAATTCTATTTTCAGTATGGATACCCTTATGCACTTTCTGTTGAAGACCTCATTATCCGTATGGATCTTCTTGGGATAGATTATTCTGTCGCCTTTCCTTTTGTTGATTCGGCATACTATGTGAATGACATCGATTCTCCAAAAATTGAAACAACTACCCAATATTGTAATTTTCCCTTTGAACTGGAAAATAGGAATCTGGTGAATGAGGTCAATGAAATATTTCCGGAATATACAGACAAGATACTTCCTTTTTTAATGTTCGATCCTTCAAGGGATGCCGAGAAGCAGGCAATTTTCATGGAAGAGATTTCAGATAGATACCATATTTACGGAATCAAGACCGCCACTACGTACATTCAGGCCTTTGTAAATGATTTGGAGACCGTTGGCAGGCCAATTCTTGAGTTTGTGCGTAAAAAGAACATTCCAATCATATTCCATTCCTCTGTACATCCTGAAGACCCTTGGGCCTCGGCGATAGATATAGTGAACTTGGCGGAGAGGAATCCAGATATTCGTATTTGCATCGCCCATTCTGCTCGATTCATGGAACCGGTTTTGAAAAAAGCAGACAGGTTGGACAATTGTTTTGTGGATTTTTCGGCATTTGTGATCCATTGTAAACTCGCAGTGCAAAACTCACCAAGTATAGCAACTGAAAACTTACGGTTTAGAGCAAATTACAACGATCCTATTTCTGTGATGACCAAAATGGCGGAAACATACCCGAACACGATGATATGGGGAAGCGACACGCCCTTTAATTATTGGATTCAAAAATATTATATGGGAAATGGGGAATTGACGGAAAATCGGTTGGATTGCCACTATAGGGAGGAGGCAGACATATTACATGGATTGCCCGAACCAATAAAGAATAAGATTGCCTATGAGAATAACCTACGATTTTTATTTGGTGCATTGAAATGAAAAAACTACTAGCAGGTGCTGCGATAATTGATATAACACCAAGGAAACCAATGTTTTTGCATGGTTATCCACATGTGGAAAGGGACAGTGAGGGTATCAACGATCCCCTGTATGCTTCTGCATTGATAATAGATGATGGTGAGAATCAAATTGGATTTTGTGCTGTTGATGTCATTTTTGTATCTAAAGAAATTACAAAAGAGATAAGGGAGCGTGTAGAGAAATCAATAGATATAAAGGGAGAAAATCTGATGGTATCAGCTTCCCACACACATTCTGGCCCTGTTACGGTCGCCGATGCTTTTTATGATCCAATTGTACCTGAACCAGATCCTGAATATATTTCATATTTGATTTCTAAAATCACACAAGTTTTTATAGAAGCATATCATGATAAACGTAGGAGCAAAATAGCTATTACGTCGGCCGATAGTACTGGTGTTGGTGGAAATCGGCATGATAAATTGGGTCCCGTTGATTCGGAGGTGCCCGTTATCGTTGTGAGAGATTTTGATCAAGGGCATATTTTCGCTCTGTCCATTATCCATTGCATGCATCCCACGGTTTTACATGAAGACTCCAAGTTGATTTCTGCGGATTTTCCTGGATATACCAGAAAGTTCATCAGTGACAATTTAGGTGAAGATGTAGTTTTACTATATCAAACAGGTCCTTCCGGTAACCAATCCCCAAGACATTTCATTGACTCAAATTCATTGTCAGAAGCTAGACGACTGGGTTTTTTGTTGGGAAAAAGAATTACCGAAAATATTTTGAGGTTAAATGAGCGGGACTATCAGGAATGGCTCAGCCTTAAGGTACAGAAGACTTTTTTGGATTTGCCGAGAAAGAGGTTTATGTCCTTGGAAGACGCAAAGGAAAAGGTGGCTATTGTGAAAACCAAATTAGATTTAATGAGACTTTATGAAAAGCAGGAAACTGAAATTAGGACCGTTGAATGTGATTGGTTCGGGGCCGAAGAGAATTTGAAACTTACCAAAATGTCAATCAATGGAGGGCTTGAGAAAGTTTATGAGACCATTTTGCCAATAGAAATAAGTAGTGTGGCCCTGGGCGATGTGCATTTTATATTCCTACCAGGAGAGTTATTTGTGGAATATTCATTGAAAATCAAAAGCATATTACCAGGAAATGTATATGTGAGCACTCTTTCCAATGGCGTATTGGCGGGCTATATAGTTACTCAAGAGGCGGAAAAGAAAGGCGTATATGAAGCCTTCAATAGTATTTTTTCTTGGGAATCTGGTGAGTTGATTGTTGAAACAGTCCATAAAATGCTGCAAAATTAGATTGTGGCCATTTATCAAAACAAATTATTAGGAATTATGACGATTACCTCTTTAGACTGGGCCATAATAGTTGGATATGCACTTGCTATGCTATTTGTGGGATTTTATTATTCTAAAAAGAATAAAAATTCTGAAGATTATATGTTGGGGGGCAGAAATATGTCACCATGGAAGGTAGGGCTTTCTTTATTTGCTACCATGTTCAGTGCTGTATCCTATCTTTCAATGCCTGGGGAAATGATCAAATATGGACCAATGATATGGTCTTCACTTTTTGCACTGCCCATCATATACTTCATTGTAGCCCATTATTTTATTCCTTATATAATGAAACTTAAAATAAAAAGTGCCTATGAATTATTGGAAACAAAATTGGATGTTAGGAGTAGAGTTGTGGCCGCAATTTATTTTTTAACAATGCGCATGGTTTGGATGGCGGTAATCATCTATATGGTTTCTGAAAAAGTCATTGTTCCTATCATGGGTTGGCCAGAAGAAACAGCTTTATTGGTAAGTATCATAATGGGAGCAGTTACCGTAATATATACCTCTTATGGAGGTTTGAAAAGTGTTGTCCTGAGTGATGTTGTCCAAACTTTTGTTTTGTTGGGCGGCTCTTTGGTCGCGATAATTTTAATTGTAAAGGATGTTGGGGGTGTTTCAAAAATAATCCCGACCCAATGGCCGGCCCATTGGGCAGAATGGAAGCTTTTTGATACTCAGGCCCGGCTCAGTTTTTTACCTGTGGTCATTACTACCGTAGGATGGTACGTCTGTACTGCAGGGTCAGATCAAATGGCCATTCAGCGATATTTGGCAACCAAAGATATAAAAGCTGCCAAGAGAATGTATTTGAATTCAATACTGTCCAATGCTTTCGTCACCTTGCTTTTGGCAGTTCTTGGGCTCGCCTTGTTCACTTATTTCAAAGTGCATCCAGATGCACTCTTAAGTGGAAATTCTATTGTAGATGAAGCCGATACATTATTCCCGAAATTTATTGTAATGGGTTTGCCTGCCGGTTTTTCCGGTCTGGTTTTGGCAGGTTTACTTGCTGCATCCATGTCAAGCCTTTCTTCTGGTATTAATTCGTCGGCCATGTCCATAATTAATGACTTTATCCTTCGGTTTGGAAAGAGGGCCATTACCACTGGAGATCAGGTTAAAATGGCAAAATACATATCCTTTGGTATCGGGTTCATTATTGTTTTGCTAAGTTTTGTTGTGGGAAACATTAAAGGAAATTTATTGGAGATAACCTACAAGACCATCAATTCATTGGTCGCTCCATTGTTTGTACCTTTTTTTATGGCCATGTTTGTCCATAAGGCAAAACCTACCGCGACCTTTATAGGTACATTGTCAAGTGGAGTTGTTGCCATATTGATCAGTTTTTCCCAAGAATTTTTTGGAAAGGCCATTTCCTTTCTTTGGATTATTCCTGTTTCTTTTATTGTTGGGGTTGTAATAAGCCTTGTTTTGAGTTTATGGAAGAAAAGTAATCATAAACGCTGGACTTGACCGGGTAGATTTTGTTGTTGGTGAATCAATATAGAAAAATTTAATTTCTAGTGTTATGGGTTTAAAGTTAACCTTGAGTTTTTTGTTAGTGCTTAATATCTCTTTTAAAATTCATGGTAAACGTCATAAAGAGTATCAAGTAACACCTTATTTTGACCATGAACAAAAAGTAAACAAAGACTCGGTGCCTTATAAGATAATTTCTAAAAATGGGATAGCCAGGGAATATCAAGCCGTTCCTGATGCCTGCCGTCTAAAAAACGGTGATATCGTGGTGGTGTATTATGATGGGGACAATCATGTGACCTATCCCAATCAAGAATATCCCAATGCGGGAAGGATTTGTTTGATCCGATCAAAGGATGAAGGGCGTTCATGGAGTACCCCGGTTGTTATATATGACGATGTAAATGATAACCGTGACCCCCATATTAATCAGATGAGTGACGGTACATTGGTCTTGAGTTTTTTTTCATTGAAATTTGAAGTATCTGGTTCGCACATATTGAAAGGAGAGGAGCCCTCATATAATCAAGAGCAAATTACCAAATATGGCAATAACCCAGATCTTTTACATGAGCAGCAACCTGAAAATTCCAAAAAGAAAGTGAGGCCTACCGGGAAAATCAAATGGAAAAGTATAGGCCCATATGTATTGAAATCTTACAACAATGGGAAAACTTGGCAAGAAGAAGCCAAGTTAATAACAACATCAACACCCGATTGGAACTGCTCGGCCAAAGTAAGAGAAATGCCAGATGGCTCATGGTTATTGCCGGTCTATCATTCCGAACCTTCAAAGAAGGCTGCTTGGGGCGGCGTTATTCCTTCATACGACAAAGGAAAAACCTGGGGAAAAGTTGTGTCCATTGGGGAGGCCGCTAATCTTGTACTTGCAGCGGAAACCGATGTTCTTTTACTGAACAATGAAACACTTTTTGCAACATTGAGAGGAGATCGCTCCATAGTCAACATGCATTATGCTCTCAGTAACGACCTTGGAAAGAGGTGGTCTCCAGTAAAGGATATGGGATTTGTCGGCCATTCCCCATCACTAACACGGCTTAAGAACGGGAAAATACTATTGTCCTATAGAGGTTTTTATGATAGTATTGGATATTATACAGGATTACAAATCAGTCATGATAATGCCAAGACTTGGCAAGGACCTTACCTTATCGACAACACACCAGGCGCGTACCCATCTACGGTAGAATTGATGGATGGATCACTATTGGCAATATATTACGAAGAAGGTAAAGGAAGCTCAATCCGGGCATTACGTTTTAAGTTGCCAGACATTGAAGATGGTAAAAGTTTTACCGGGCCAAAAAAATTGGAAACCCTTCCCTTGGACTCCGAACCATCCGGTAGAAAAGCTTCACCAAATTAAAATTTTCACTAATGAATGATTTGGGGATGAAAGGTACTATGGTGTTGAATATGATATTTCTATATAAATAACTATGAGAAGAAGCCGTGTTTTAGAAAGATTAAGAGCAGGAAAGATTGCCAAATGTTTTAAAGTCAATTTGAACGATCCAAAAGTTACTGAGATTGTGGCTATATCAGGATTTGATTGTGTTTGGTTGGACCAAGAACATATCAGTCAAGACCCATCAGTGCTTGCTGCAGGAGTATGGGCCGCAAAGGCTCATGACACTGATGTTATGGTCAGGGTTTCGCGTGGAAGTTATAGTGATTATATCAAACCACTTGAAATGGATGCTGCAGGCATATTGGTACCCCATATCATGAATCTGGAGGATGCCCAAAATGTTATCAAAATGGTACGCTTTCATCCCCTTGGACGTCGCCCAATCGATGGGGGCAATGCCGATGGGGCCTATGCCACACTTGATTTCAAGGAGTATATCCAACAGGCAAACAAACAACGGTTTGTTGCGCTTCAAATAGAAGACCCAGAGCCCTTAGAGGATTTGGAAGCCATTGCTGCATTGGAAGGGTATGACATGCTGTTTTTTGGTCCAGGAGATTTTAGTCAAGGTATTGGTGCTCCAGGACAGTGGAACCACCCAAGATTAATAGAAACCCGAAAATTAGTGGCGGAAATGGCAAATAAACATGGTAAATATGCCGCAACAGTTGGTAATCCAGACAATTTGAATGAATTAATGGATATGGGCTACCATTTTATTAGTATGGGAGCCGATGTAGTGGGTTTATCAACTTATTGCAACAGTTTACTACAAGGATTCAAAACCGGGGCGGAACAAAAAGGTGGTAATAGCCCGAAAGGAACAGAAAGCCCATACAAATAACAATCTATAATTATGAAAAGAAGACCTCTGGGAAACACGGGGATAAACGTGTCAGAAATAGCGTTTGGCGGTGTGGAAATTGGAATGCCCTATGGTATAGGGGTAAGCAGTGAAGCCGATATGCTCTCCCGCTATGAATCGATTAATCTATTACATGAAGCCGTGGATAGGGGGATTAATTTTTTTGATACGGCACGTATGTATGGAGCAAGCGAGGAAATTATGGGTCAAGCTTTTAAGACCAAAAGGGACCAAGTGGTCATTAGTACCAAATGCTGTAAACTTCGAGATAAATCTGGGGATTTGCCTTCATCCAAAAAGATAAAAGAGCTTATTGAAAAATCGTTACAGGAAAGCCTTTTGGCCTTACAAACCAATTATGTTGATGTTTATATGTTGCATCAAGCAGACCTTGGGATTCTGGAAAATGAAGATATCGCCCAAACTTTTTCTCGGTTAAAAAGAGATGGGATAATCCGAGCTACAGGGGCCTCCACATATTCGTTGGGAGAAACCAAGAAAACTATTGAAAGTGGCAACTGGGACGTTGTACAGTTACCTTATAATTTGATGGATCAAACACAGGAGATAAACTTTTCTTTAGCGGAAAAAAGTGAAATTGGCATCATGGTACGCTCTGTTTTATTTAAGGGCATATTGAGCAAAAAAGGCAGGTCTTTACATTCGGAATTGAGAGAAGTGGAGAAGCACATTGGATTATATAAAGAATTGTGTGACAAGCTTGGTTGCGACCTACCAACATTAGCAGTAAAATTTGCATTGTCATCGCATCAAGTTTCCTCGGTGCTTGTCGGCATTGATCGGATGGAATATTTGGAGAATTCAATTAGTGCCGCAAATGGTACTTATTTAGAGGTTGAACAGTTAAAAAGGCTAAAAGAGCTTCAATACCCAGATATTGACTTTTTAGACCTGGTCAAATGGGAAAGAGAAGGGTGGTTAACATAGCCTGTTTTGAACCAGTGAATATGAAAATCGTTTAAAAAAGCATTCATCATGAAATTTAACCTATATAAAATCAGTGTTTTAAGTGTAATTTTGGTTTTGGCCATTCAATGCAAAAAGACAAATACGACCGATTCAAGTATTGAGTTAAAACCTGAAGATTCTCAAACAACAATAAGGCAAAAAGGAGAATATTTGGGAGACAGCCTACTAGGTGTCCGTAAGATAAAGGATATCATAATCTACAAAGATTCAACTTATTTCTCAACATTTCCGTCCATAATACAACGACCTGATGGGGAAATATTGGTGGCATTCCGAAGAGCCCCAGATCGTAAAATATTTGGAGAGGACAAAACACATCACGTTGACCCTAACAGCTATTTAGTGGCAGTCAAATCAAGTGATGACGGAGAGACATGGACCAAGGAACCAAAATTAATTTACGCACATCCTTTTGGAGGGTCCCAGGATCCCTGTTTACTCCAATTGGAGGATGGAACAATTCTTTGTGCAAGTTATGGATGGGCATTCGTTGGGGAAGAGGGTTTGTCTAAATTAAAAAAGCCCAATTTTCAACATTCAGAAGTTTCAGGAGCTATTTTTTCAGGGGGATATTTGGTTCGATCTACAGATGGAGGAAAAACATGGGGAGAGGTTATTTATCCTCCACATATAGAGCCGGAAATATTAAATGATCCATTCGGCTCCCCAGTAGCTGCATATAATAGAGGGCAGTTGTATGAAACCAATGAAGGTAGAATATTGTGGATTGTAGCGGCCCATGATAGTCCCACTAAAACCTCAAATCACCTCATTGTTTCAAAAGATAAGGGGTTGACATGGGATTATGTTTCTCCTGTTGCTGTTGATAACACAATATCATTTAATGAGGCATCGATAATTGAAACCCCTAAAGGAGATTTTGTAGGCTTTTTAAGGACTGCAAATTTTGAGGGTCAAGCTGTTATTTCCCGTTCAACAGATGGAGGTAAGACATTCGAATGGGAGACAATGGGTTTTAAGGGGCATCCTTTACATGCACTGCGATTGAATGACAATAGGGTTTTGCTTACCTATGGATATCGGCATGAGCCATATGGGATACGTGCCAGGATACTAAATGCAGAATGTACGGATTTTGCGACAGCTCCTGAGATAGTGATTCGCGAGGATGGTGGTAATTGGGATATAGGCTATACTTGGGCAATCCAATTTGATGATGGACGAGTTTTGGTCGTGTACTATTATAATCAAGAAAATGGTCCCCGATACATTGCGGGTACTATTCTGGATATAGAGAATAAATAATAAATGGGACATCAAGAATTGATTCGGGGTCTCATGGCAGCCATGATAGCCGTACTTTTTTTTAACTGTCAAAACAATAAAAGGGCATCCAACTCAGAATCTGTGAAAATAATCGCGAAGGAAAAGTTGCAGTACGCCTTGAGGAATTCCACTGGATGGGAAAAAGTGCATGCTGCAGAATACATTCTTAATCTTGATCATTCCAATAATGTGTATGATACTTTTCTTAAGGAAGAAGAGCAAAATAGGAACAAACCCTATTACCGCATTGGAATTTGGCGGGTATTGAACCAGGCAGCGGTGACCACCACAGAAAAAAATAAATGGCTGGATTCAATTTCAAAGGTTTATGTAGAGAATACTTCCCTTGATCGTATTCATGCCGCTGAGTCTTTGGCAAAATTAAAAGTATCACCGAGCACTATTTCCATTGGGATAACCGATTCAATTCTTAAGGCATCCCATGATCCATTATGGGCTTACACCTATTGGGGCACAGCATACGATTCGGAAAAGGATATGCGAGAGGTGAAAAATAAATTTGTGGACATCATTATAGACTCCAATGAACAGACCCAAATTAAACGTATAGCACTGTACGCATTGTATAAAATGAGGAACATTGATGTCCATAACTGGGATTTATTGATTTCTAGAGCATTGGATGAAACCAGGAATTCACCCTTGAATACAAATTTATTGCTCTGCACTTTGGCAAATATTCCCAGAGATTCTTTGGGATCCTCCAGAGTACGTGAATGCAGGGAAAAGTTGGAGAGCAAAATAAATTCCTTGAATAGTGACGAACTCCCTCCAACCTTGGCCGTTTATGAATACATTGCTACAGAAGAGGACTTACCTTTTCTAAGATTTTATATGGATAAGGGAGATGATTTGAACAATAGGGAAATAATAATGGCCGCTGCAAATGCAATATTGAGTATTGATTGAAGGGGCTGATAAGTTTGATTAAGAATAAGTAGTATGATAAGAATAGGAGTTATTGGAATGAGTGATGGCAATGCCCATCCTTACTCTTGGTCGGCCATAATAAATGGCTGTTATAGCGCCGAGGAAATCAACAAAATAGGGTATCCGGCCGTAACAAACTACCTAAAGGCAAATGAAGATACTTTGGGAGTGAGAGGAGCAAAAGTAACCTGTGTCTGGACCCAGGACAAAAAAATTTCGGAAAGTATAGCCAAAACCGCAAAAATTGAAACTGTTGTGGATCACTTGGAGGAAATGGTCGAAATGGTTGATGCTGTAATATTGGCCCGGGATGATGCGGGGAACCATGTTGCTATGGCAAAGCCCTTTATTGATAGGGACATACCTATCTTTATAGATAAACCGCTGGCCATTACCATAGAGGACTTGCAATATTTTTCAGATCAATCCGCCAAGGGGAAATTCATTATGTCATGTTCTTCGATGCGTTATGCGAATGAATGTAAGATTGTCAAGCAAGAATTGGGCTCTTTGGGAAAGTTGGAGTTGGCCACTGCGGTAGGGAAAAAGGACTGGATAAAATATGGTGTTCATCTTTTGGAGGCTTTATTTTCTTTATTGAATGACCCAAGGCCCAAGTCCGTAAAGCATATAGGGCAAACAGGAAAAGACGTTGTCCATATTGAATTTGAAAATGGATTTCTGGCTACCGTGCATCTTTTCATGGGTATCACACCCACTTTTCAAATTTCCCTTTTTGGACAAGAGGGGTGGAGATTAATTGATTTTAAGAATTCATATTCTATGTTCAGGGACAATATCATAGAATTTGTCCGGTCGGTTGAGGAAGGCCAGCCCAGGCTCCCATTTAAAACAACGGAAATGATCATAAAAACCCTTATAGGGGCTACTGAAAGCCTTCAAAAAGAAGGGAAGACGGTGTATTTATAATTGAAATAATTTAAAAAATTATATGAACGTAAAGGACTTATTGAATTTAGAAGGGAAGGTCATATTGGTTTCAGGCGGTGCAGGCTCCTATGGCAAAAACATAGTGGAAGGCCTTGCTGAAGCAGGTGGAACCATTATAACGGCCTCCCGTGATTTGAAAAAGGGACAGGCCGTAGCCGAAGCTTATCGCGAGCAAGGTCTCGATGTCCATGCGATGCAGGTAGATCAGGGAATCCATGAATCTGTATTGTCCCTCAAAAATGAAATAATGCGATCTTTCGGGAGATTGGATGTTTTCGTGAACAATGCCGTTGCCCGTCCGATGAGAGGGTATGACGATACAATTGAAAACTTTGCAGAATCCATGCGAATCAATGCAACTGGCATGATGGATATTGTTAGAGAAATGTGTGAGATTATTGGAGAGAGTGGAGGAGGAAGCGTGATCAATATAAGTTCCATGATGGGCATGTTCGGTCCTGACCTTTCCAATTATGAAGGAACTGATATGGGTAACCCGTCACCAGATTACTTTTTTCACAGTGGCGGACTCATCAATCTTACCCGATATTTGGCCAAAATACTTGCAGATAAAAAAATTAGGGTCAATTGTATAAGCCCAGGTGGATTGTTCAACAATCAACCAGAACGCTTTCTTGAAAATTATCAGAAAAAAGTACCGGTAGGTAGATTGGCAAACAGTGATGATATAAAAGGATTGATGGTTCTCCTTGCATCCGATGCCGGGGCATACATTAATGGGGAAAATATATTGATGGATGGAGGAATGAATGCTTGAAATTGAATAAATCGAGGTTTTTGTGGTCCAAGGGTCATCTGTGATTGCCCTAATAGTGCTATTCCCTTGAAAATGTTTAATGTAAGTTAAAAACAATTCATAGGTTTTGTTGGCTTAATTTAACCGGATGTTGTTTAAATACAGATATTTCGATGTATTTTGATAAATATCGTGTATTTTTGATTGATTTAATCATCAACACATAGACCTGAAGCATAATTGGACATTATGAATAGTAAGAAAACAAAAACCACTACACCAGAATTACGTAAAAAAATTATATTGAACTTATTGGAGAGTGAAGAGGTCGTATCGGTACAGGAAATCGTAAATGAATGTAATGCATCGGAGGTTACGATTCGGCGTGATTTAACAGAATTGGAAGATAAAGGTCTTTTGATCAGGACACACGGCGGAGCGATAAAAAACACCGGAGCGGAGATTCTCTTCACATTCAATAGTAGAATGAACCAAAACAAGGAAAACAAGGAGCATATATGTAAGGTTGCTTCTAAGTTCATAAATGATAACGATATCATTTTTATCGATTGCGGTTCAACACTATCTTTTCTTTCAAAATACATCTCCAAAAAAGAATCATTGACCGTTATTACCAATTCACTTCCCATTGTGTCAGAACTGATAAACTTTGATAATATAAAGTTGATTGTTATTGGTGGAGAAGTTCTCAATGAACGGAAGGCAACTTATGGTCGTTCAGCTGAATTGAGCATATCCCATTATCATGCAGATAAAGCTTTTATAGGGTCAGATGGAATATCTTTGGCCAAAGGATTGACCTCTTATGATGAAAAGGAGTCTTTGATTACATTGAAAATGGCTGAAAATGCCAATGAAGTCTTTTTGCTTTGTGATTCAACTAAAATTGAGAGGAATTCCTTTGTGAGTTATGCCCCTATTTCTATCATTGATTATATTATAACGGATAAGGACTTGGATCCTAAGTTGATATCAAAATATCAAAAGAGTAATGTAAACCTCATCAATGAATATATTCAATAGAATCTTGAACGAAAAAATTTTATCGGTCAGTTATTTCAATTCCCTTTTGCTTCCTTTTGGCGATTTAAATTAAAAGTATTTGGCCAATTGCCCCGAAATTTAGGGTGTTTTGATACCATAGCTTAAATCCCATATTGCATTTATGTTCCAGTTCTACGGGTTTTGAGCAAAAGGATTGTCTAGTATGTACTGCTGAGAAGTTGATGCCTTTATCTTTATATTGTGTAAGTGCTGTCTTTTTATCTTTTTGAGATACGTTAAGTCAGACATTGGTAAAAGTGAAATGCCCTAACAGTTATCACAAGTACCGTTTGAAGATTCCTTATATCGTATTTGTCTATCAAAAACAATCATAAGTATCTCTTCAAAAGAGGCTAAGTTCAAGGCTTGTTTGCATACATTTTGGGATAATACTTTCAATAATTGTTTGGAGATGACCATGTAATTATAAATAATTCACATAAGTTGAACGATATTTCAAAGTTAACGGTCATCTCCATTTTTACCTTTTTGAAGAATATACACTTCCTAAATTTAGTGAATGGAGAAAATACTTGGTAAATGTTTCAAAGCAGAGTTGTAAAAAAGCCTGTTTCAATTTTAACTAAACATCCTCTTTTCCATAGCGTTCAACTCTGATATCCGCCTGTCTTTTGTGTCCCATGAATCCCTCAATTTCACAAAGGCGGGAACAATAACTTCCAACCAAGGCACTTGCTTGATCTGTTGTTACTCTTTGATAGGTACAGGTTTTTATGAACTTGCCTACCCAAAGACCACCAGTAAAACGTGCGGCTTTTTTTGTGGGTAAGGTGTGGTTGGTGCCAATAACTTTGTCCCCATAGGCAACATTGGTTCTATTGCCTAAGAACATTGCGCCAAAATTGGTCATATTATTTAAAAAATAATCTGGGTTTTTTGTGTTGATCTGGACATGTTCGCTAGCAATTTCATCGGCAACCTTCAACATTTCCTCATAGCTATCAGTCAAAATTACTTCACCATAGTCTTCCCAAGATTTACTGGCAAGGTCAGCGGTGGGTAATGTTTTTAATTGCTTTTTAACTTCATCGGCAATTCCAATGGCCAAGGATTCGCAATTGGTCAACAAAATTGAAGGTGAGTTTGGACCATGCTCAGCTTGACCCAACAAATCTGTAACGGCCATTTCGACATCCATTGTTTCATCTGCAATGACCAAGGTCTCAGTTGGACCAGCAAGCAAGTCTATGCCTACCTTACCAAACAATTGTCTTTTCGCTTCGGCCACATATTGATTTCCAGGACCTACAATCATATCCACTTCTGACATTCCCACACAACCATGGGCCATTGCAGCCATGGCCTGTATTCCGCCCAGTATATATATCTCGTCTGCTCCTCCAAGGTACATGGCGGCTACAGTTTCCGGTGGTGCCCCCCCTGTTTTAGGGTCTGGCGGGGTACAAGCAATGATTTTACCCACACCCGCAACTTTAGCTGTTAAAACACTCATGTGCGCTGAAGCTACCATTGGATATCTTCCCCCGGGCACATAGCATCCCACACTTTTAACAGGTATGTTTTTGTGTCCAAGAACAACCCCTGGGATTGTCTCAATTTCTATATCATGAAGTGTAGATTTCTGTATTTGCGCAAAACGACCAATTTGAGCCTGGGCCCATTTTATGTCCTGGATTGTCTTTTTTGAAACTTTGGAAATGATTTTTTGAATTTGACTGTCCGATAAACGAAAGGATTTTGGACTCCAATTATCAAATTTTTCCGATAGTTCGCGGACAGCTGTGTCTCTTCTCTTTTCAACATCAAGAAGAATATCTTCAACTATTTTTCTTGTTTGCGCTTGATCTACTGCCGATTCTTCGACATTCTTACCTTTTTTAATATATTTTATTGCCATTGGTAATTGTTGGTTGATTTATAATTAATTGATATATAAATAGAATACATATTCTGCATGCCGACTAAAGATGAAATGGATGGTTATAATTCAAGTCTTTATTAATTTTCCTTATTACTGCCAATAATCTACAGGATGGACTTTTGTCCAGTATGATCTTACAGCTCAGCCCTTCTCTATAGTTATGAATAATTGAGCCCTGAGATTATATTTGATTGTATCAATCAATAATAATCAAAAATAATCATTTTTAGTGATTGGCCAAATAAAAAATGAAATTGTAAACCGATACAATATCAAGTACTGTATCTAAATCGGCCATTGGGAATTTCCTGCCAGAAAAAATAGAGGTATTATAATTCCCCATCCTTGTCAAAACTCAAAATGTAATTGGCTAAAAAAATATGAAATAAGCAGTTGAGAAATTAAGTTCCATCACAAAAATCCTACTAACGAGATATGGACAACGAGATATTTCATAATGGCGAACTTGCCGTCCAGCGCAAACTTGGAGTGGAGAGAGAGGCCAGCCGGCTCAAAAGGATGATAGCCCCTGCGATATCTCCTCAGATAATACCATTTATCGAGGCGCAGGCCCTAATCTTTGTTGGAAGCACCGATGCAACAGGACAACCTTGGTCATCGGCCCTATATGGAGAACAAGGATTTTTACAGGTTCCTGAAAGTACGGAGATGGTAATCGACCGGGAAATGATAAGGAGTCCCAAGGGTGATGTGTTCTATGCAAATATCGAGACCAATCCAGAGGTGGGCTTTCTTTTCATACACCCCGAGTCTCGGACTCGCTTCCGGGTGAACGGGTATTTGACACGGCAGGGCAGGAAGATTAAGGTGCGGGTTGGGGAGTCCTATGGTAACTGTCCAAAGTACATCCAAGCAGGAAACTTAGTCATTGACAATACCTTTGATGCCAATCGAGGTACAGTGTTTCAGGGATCGGCCCTTGATGACAGGGGGTTAGAGATGATATCCCGTAGCAATACCTTCTACGTCTCCTCGAGAAACATGGACGGAAGGACCGACACCTCGCACCGGGGAGGCAACGATGGGTTTGTTTCCATCACACCCGAGGGAAAACTTATGATTCCTGATTATCCCGGAAACAATCTGTTCAATACTCTGGGCAATATACACCAATATCCAAGGACTGGACTATTGTTCATGGACCATGATAACGGGACAGTACTTCAATTATCAGGTGAAGCCCAGGTACTCTATGACAGGGACTCCAATAGGGGACTTACAATCACTGGAGGTACTGGTGTATTTTGGATATTCCACCCAACAAAGTGGATACGGACCGAGGGGCATTTCAACGGGGCCTGGGATTTTCATTCCTACTCCCCCTTTAACCCAAAAGTAGAATGACAAGTCCCCTTGTGGGACATTTCAAATAATTAAGAATAATAAATCAAAACAATGAAAAAAATTGGAATCAATGGAATGGGCCGTATAGGAAGGGCGTCCTTGAAGATCATCATGGATACCCCCGGACTTGAGGTCGTGGCCGTAAACGATATAGCCCCCCTTGACAATATTGCATACCTCTTGCAATATGACAGTGTCCATGGGAAGCTGGATCGTAATGTATCGGTGTCGGAAAACGTCCTTACCGTGGGAGACCATGAAATCCGCTTTTATAGTGAAAGAGAACCTAAAAATATCCCTTGGAAGGAGATTGGGGTAGATACCGTGATAGAGAGTACTGGAGTCTTCACCAAGGAGGAGGATGCTTCTATGCACATTGAGGCAGGAGCCAAAACCGTTGTAATATCAGGTCCGACCAAGAGTGTTGGGGTTCCCACCGTGGTCCATGGGGTTAACACCTCGGACGGAAAGGTATCCATTTTTTCCTGCGCCAGCTGTACCACCAACAACATCAGTCCGGTGATAGAGATCTTGGGGAGAAGAATCGGTATAAAGAAGGCAATCATGACTACGGTCCATGCGGATACGGCATCCAACAGTATCGTGGATTCCCCTTCGGGAAATGTAAGAATGGGACGGTCGGGCCTGAACAACATTATCCCCACAACCACTGGTGCGGCAGTGGCTACTACGAAGGCAATGCCGGAATATGCTGGAAAGTTCGACGGAATGGCCTTCCGTGTTCCGGTGGCTGTGGGATCCGCTTCTGATATCACTTTGGTTACCGAGCGGAAAACCTCCGTGGACGAGGTTAACTCTATATTTAGGGAAGAGGCGGCAAGCCCACGTTACAAAGGTGTATTTGCTGCAGTGGACCAACCCTTGGTATCCAGTGATATTGTAAAGGACCCACATGCCTCTATAGCTGACCTTTCCATGACTAAGGTGGTGGACGGAGATCTGTTGAAAGTGGTGACCTGGTACGATAACGAATGGGGATTTGCCAATCAGATGATACGACAGATACTTGTTAATTAATGTCTTGCAGGTGAAGTAGTCTATCTCCAAATCCCTATTTAAAGTGCGCTACGTCTTTAAATAGGGAATTTGGTTACTCCTTTATTTGTTTGACTTTTTCTACGTGTTGTGAAATATTCAGGTTGATTCTCTTCATAATTTTCACCTAAAAATTCATGGCCACTCCAACACTGTTGGGCTTTAATACCAATCGCCAGCTCACCCTTTTTTCTACATTTAATTTTTCCTGTTCTGAGGGATTTCCGTAACGCTTGCCCAGATAATTGTCGATTGCCTCTACTGTTGCTACACTTAAAGCAACGCTCAATGCAATATCCGTTAGCCAATGGGCACCGTTCCAAAGTCGCGTTAGGGGAGGAATGCTGCCCAATAGATAGATACCACCCTTTAACCAAGGATTCTTGAACTGCTTGGCCAAGGCATGGGCATTACTAAAAGCGAGTGCTGTGTGCCCAGACGGAAAAGAATGAAAATCGGAATCACGTTGAAATGGGCGAAAATCATTTTTCTTTAACCCTGATCTTGGTCTGGCCCTACCCACCAGTGATTTGGATATTTGTTGGAGTAAGCCGGTAGCTGTAGCAGATGAAATCATTAGTACTCCGGTTCTACGTATCCTATCGTTGTTGGTGAAAAGGCCAGTGAGATAAACAATGCCGTTGAATGCATAGTTATTTTGCGGATTACCATAATACCATCCGTAATCTTTAACTAGCTTAGGTATATGCGGTTCCTGATTACGGAACCACATATCAGCTTCATCGTCAATGGTATACAAGCCCATGATGCCAATTACAACACCTCCAAAAAGCCCAACTTGCTTTTCCTCCCAGGACAATGGACGAACATAGGCGTGACCAACACCTCCTACAATGTTGTTCAAATCATAGGTGAACTTTTCCCAGTTGTTATTTGTGTTAGGGGTACTATTATCAATCTGCTGGGAAAATGCCGTTGAGGCACAGAACAATAGTATGGATAGCATGTTGATACAATGAATTTTCATGATTCAAACCTACTGTAATGGCATAGGCCTTTTTTTATGGAAATAGGCACCATATTCAATTATTGCTCATTGTTTTGAATGGAAAAACCTAGGCGATGCTCTGGGCTTTTTATTGAATGATGTGATATGGGTTTCTGTAAGCTTACGCTACAGTTGAAGATTTTTGGAAGTTTATCGGCTTCAATTCACCCAACATAGTAGGTATGAGTTCTGATACCGTAGGGTGTATATGTACGGCATTCAATAGGACTTTATACGAAGCTTTTGCATACATTAAATCCAACATTCCATGAATGATTTCATCTCCATTCAGGCCAAGAATGGTTGCACCCAGGATTTGCTCTGTATCCGCATCAATGATTACTTTCATGAAGCCGTTCTCTTCGCCATTTTCCCTCGCACGTGCAATTTTTGAGAAAGGTCTGTGCGCCATTAACAGTTTTCTATTTGTTTTAAGAGCCTCCTTCTCTGTAATTCCAATTCTTGCCAAAGGTGGATCGGTAAATAGGGCATGGCATGGAATTCTATTTTTTGTCCCTTTGTTTGTATCTTGAAAAAGAGTATCTGCCACAATTTCAAAGTCATTGTACGCGGTATGTGTAAAAGCTCCTTGGGCATTCACATCTCCCAAGGCCCAAACACCGTCCACATTCGTTCTCAAAAAATCATCAACTTCTATATAGCCACGCTTATTTAGGACAATGTCAGTATTCTCTAAACCAAGGTCGTGGGTGTTAGGTAATCTGCCTGCAGCAACAAGGAGATGAGTACCGGACAAAGTTGTTAGTCCATTGTTTGAAGCAAGTTCTAATTTAATTCCATTGGCATTTGGGAATGTTTGAACACATTTCGCTCCTAAAAAAAATTCAATCCCTTCTTTTTCTAGGATTGTTTTCAACTCAATGGAAACATCGGTATCCTCCCTTGACACCAATTGAGGGCTGGACTCAATTACAGTAACTTTGCTGCCAAACCTACTGTACATTTGGGCGAATTCCAATCCGATATAGCTACCACCCAAGATAATCAAGTGTTCTGGGACGAAGTCGACATCCATAATGGTGCTATTTGTGAAATAGGGGATATTCTGGACTTCATTTGGTACTTGTGCCCTGGTTCCAACATTAATAAAGATTTTGGGAGCCGAAAGGTGTTTGTTCCCTACTTGGATTACCTTGTTCTCCAAGAATGTGGCATGACCTTCAATAATGTCAAGACCAGCAAGACCCGATAACCATCTTTGCAAACCTTGTGAAGATTTTTGTACAATCTCATCTTTACGCCTTTTTACGGTTTTCATATCTGTTTCAACAGGGCTATGTATTGTAAACCCGAATTCGCTTCCTCTTTTTGCCGTGTATATGGCTTTGGCGCTTGCAATCAATGTTTTGGTTGGGGTGCAACCGTTGTTTACACAGGTGCCACCTAACCATTTTCGTTCAATCAATGCTACTTTTTTACCATTTGAGACCAATTTGGCAGCAAGTGAAGGCCCAGCTTGACCTGCTCCAATTATTATTGCATCATAATTTGTCATTATACATTTTGGTTTTATGTAGTGTGGAGAAATACACAGAATTTGTTTCCTGATTACTTGGTTGATCTGGGTATGTTACATGAAATCTATCGATTGTTCATTTTTTCACCCTTGCTTTGACCCTACGCGATATTTCAATAGATTTTATGCCCACGGAGTATATATATAACTGTAGGTTCGACCAAGTTTTCCATATAATTTCATTGCTAATTCCCATTCCACCAATTCTCATTTAGATATTGTTGAAGTTTCTTCCTAGCTCTATGTAGCGATACCCAGCAAAGCGATTGGCTAATTTGTAATTCTTCGCAAATTGCGTCTGTTTTAAAGCCTTTTTTCTTTAGTTCCAAAACTTGATGCTCACGTTTGGATAAAATGCTCATCCCAGAATTAAGAACCGATTTCAAATCATTTTCATTCATGCTTTGTGGAATGGGATCATAGGTAAATTCATAATTGTGTTCCATTTTTCTTTCAGAGCTCAATCTGGATTCTATGTTTTCCCTGATGTGGTACCTTTTGTTATTGTTCCCGCGATAGTGGTCTGCGATTTTATACTTTAAAATAGCTGTTAACCATACCCTTTCACTGGAGGCCCCTTTAAATCTATGTGCGGAGTTCAATGCAGCAAGAAAGGTGTCTTGTACAATGTCTTCCACCAAGTCATGGGGTAGTTTTTTATATGCGAAATGAGACAGATATCTTTTGTAATTGTGTACCCAATTTTGGGGTTCCAATTGTTGAATGGAATGATTGGTTTGCATTGTTAATCTAATCGGTTTTTAATTAAAATTTTGTTTTACAACTACTGTTGTTTCCTCTATTGTTGGACTTATCCTAATTGAATTTTGTAATAACTTGTTCGATTTGAGGTATTTCCTTATTGAAGGATTTTGGGTATAAACCTCATATTCCATTCTACGGGCATGAACCATTATTCGCTCGATCAAAGCCAGTATAACCTCTTCAGCCAAATATTTGGATTTGTTGATGTTCAAAAGCATTAGCTGGTTTTTATTTACAAATTGATATTCGATGGATGCGGATTGGCCATTCAGAATAAACTCATAAAACAATTTATCATCATCGCTTCTGAATATGAGGGGAATTATGGCGTTCTCGTACATGATCTTTTTTTCTTATGCTAAAGCTCCCAATTATTTAGGGTGTAATTCTGGCAGATTATGCTGTTTTGTTCTCAAATTGCTCTTTGTATTGGGTTAGAAAGAACCAGAATCGTTTTGTATTGATCTTTATGCGATGTGAAAAACAAAGAAGGAGTAGATTATTTGTCTACTCCTTCTTTCAAAGGTTTTTTTGAATAAACCTAATTACAGTAAATGACAGTTCAATATTTTTGCTTTTCCATCCAGTGAAATTAGCTTTTGAATTTTTCCATTGATGCCCAATTCTTATCTGCTTGGGAGATATGCTTGCCACTGCCTTCTTTTTCCCAAACTTTCACAAAATCCCCTTCAACATTTTTGGTGAACATATAAAGTTTTCCGTTCACGATTCTGAATCTTGATGGGTCTGGCTGGAATTTTGCACCAAGAGAAACTGCAAAGGCACACCACCCCCCATATTGCGGTTTGTATTTTAAAGGGTTGGCATCAAAAGTTTCTTTTTGTTTTTTGTTGGTGAAATAATAGGCCACTCCGTCATAAGTGGATTTGTACTTTTTGTTGCCTAGCTCAGCCTTTTCCAAATCAACATAGGAAACAGGACTATACCCTTCCAATGCGATTTTACTGTCATCAATACTGTAGCTATGGGATTGAGCAGAAACTACACCAAAACCCATGAATAGGATAACAGCAAACCCACTTGCTTTTTTAATTAAATTAAGATTACCAATAGTTTTCATTTGATATATTTTTTATTAGTGAATATGATTTGAGGGTAAAAGTATGTTGGTGATCAAGATGAAAATTTAGTCTATTAACCCTCTTATCGAATACTTGCTTTTTTTACTCAGTGTTTTGATGGAAATGAAAAAAGCAGGATGTTGTTGGCATCCTGCTTTTGTCTATCCCCGTTTACTGTAGCACTGTCTATAGCTTTCGCTCTGATTCCAAAATAGGAAGGTCATTGATACTGGCATACCTTTTTCGCATAAGACCATTTTTGTCAAACTCCCAATTCTCGTTCCCGTAGGCCCTGAACCATTCACCGGACCGATTGCGATATTCATACTCAAATCGGACTGCAATTCTATTCTCCGAATGGGCCCAGTATTCCTTTTTCAATTTATATTCCAATTCATTTTCCCATTTGTTTGCCAAGAACTTCTGAATTTCCTCCCGACCATTAATGAATTGGGAACGGTTACGCCATTCGCTATCAATGGTGTATGCCTCAGAGACTTTTATTGGGTCTTGACTGTTCCAGGCATCTTCCGCTAATTTTATTTTCTCCTCAGCACTTTCACGCGTAAAAGGAGGTATAGGTTTTTTTCTCATTTTTAATGTGTTGGTATTGTTACAAAAAAATAGGTCATCCGGACAACCATGCTAACTACTAACTCAAACTAAATATTTATGTGCAATGTCTTTAAGTTTAAAGAGTTCTTGACAAATATCTTGGAAGGATTTGGCACAAAACGTTTGCTTTATGCTTCTATATTCTGTAATTGCCTTTTTATACCTGGATACGAATTGTTTTGTGATTGGAAAGTACTTTCGAAGTATACAAATGGGGTAGGGAAGAGGGTACTTCTACTTGGTAATAATTTGTGGCAGTAAGCGTTAATCCGCCGATGGATTTGGAGTAAATCTTAAATATTCTGCTTTTTTGGGAACTTTATAGGGATATAATTTTTCGGCCTCTTCATTACTTAAGGAAGGATCTACGATAACATCATCACCTTGCTTCCAGTTGGCTGGTGTAACAACCTGATGTTGGCTACTTAATTGTAGTGCATCGATTACACGAAGAATTTCATCAAAGTTTCTGCCTACAGACATGGGATAAGTCAAATGCAATTTTATTTTCTTATCAGCACCAATTATAAAAACAGATCTAATGGTATGCGTGTCAGAACTATATTTATGGATCATACCATATAATTGGGCAATTTTGGCGTCCTCATCGGCAATTATCGGAAATCCGATTTTGACATTCATCGATTTTTCAATTTCCAATTTCCAACCGTTGTGGGATTCCAAACTATCCACACTAAGAGCTATCGCTTTGACATTTCGGTCACTGAATTCTTTTTCCAACTGTGCTACGGCTCCCAACTCGGTAGTACATACAGGGGTATAATCTTCAGGGTGGGAAAATAGCAAGCCCCAAGAGTCTCCCAACCAATCATAAAAATCAATAGGTCCATTTGTGGTCAATGCCTTAAAATTAGGCGCACTGCTTTCTAACCCTAATGCCATGATAAGCTTCTGATTATAAGTCCTAAATTAACATAATACTTTTATTTAATTTATATTTAAAAAAATAAATGTTTTAAATATTCGGATATTGGTGGAAATACGGGCAGTTATAGTAGATGACGAGGAAAGACACCACAACATATTGGGAAAAATGCTAAAGAATTTTTGTCCCGGAATACGTGTTGTGGGAAATGCCTTTTCAATAAGTGAGGCCATTCCGTTGGTTGAAGGTGAGAAACCGGACTTGGTCTTTTTGGACATTGAAATGCCCGGAGGAAATGGATTTACAATTTTTGATCATTTTGAGGAACCAGCGTTTCAAGTCATTTTTACCACAGCCTTTGATCTTTATGCCATAAACGCCATCAAATATGCTGCTTTGGATTATCTGTTGAAACCAATCAACATACAGGAATTAAAAAATGCTGTAGCTAGGGCGGAAAAAATACTTGAAAAGCAAAGCAAGGTAAACCTAGAAAAAATACAAGTCCTTAAATCAAATATTCAACTTGAGGATAGAAGTTTGACCAAAATAGCGTTACGATCTTCTGAAGGGATTGATTTTGTAGAAGCGCAAGATGTGATTCGTGTTGAGGCCAATCAGGTCTACTCGAATTTTTACCTCCAAAACGGAAAAAAAATCTTGGTATCCAAACCATTGGGTGAATTTGAAAGTATGTTGGAATCCTGTAATTTTTTTAGGGTACACAAATCACACATGATCAATCTTGACCACATTGTTAAATACGTGAAGGGTAAGGGAGGGTATGTGATTATGAAAGATGGTTCAAATGTTGACGTTTCTGTTCGTAAAAAGGACAAATTTCTTAAAAGGTTTGCTTAGACTTTTATTGGAAGTTTTGAAATCTTAATTCAATCCAATCCTTATTTGGCCTTATATTGAAAAATTGATATTTAGTGTTGCCAGATTGGACGCACTGGGGATTTGAGTAAGAAGTGAAGTGGTTTATATTGACAGACGATAACTATAAAACTTTATTGGAGCGTTATCAACAGTTAACCTAACCAATTAACAAGAAGAGTTTATGTGTTGGAATAGTGCCTAAGCATTAAAAGATCAGTGTAAATCATTTGGAAAGCACAGCAATACTATTGTTCCTGCAGGTACATCATTTTCATATAAATCTTCGATTTCCACTTTAAACTCCTTCATTCTTGCATCAGTATTGAGCAATTCCAACCTAGCTTCAATATTGGACATTGCAATCGATTTGTGTTTTTTTGGATTGTTTTTTTCAGCTTGCTTTCTGCCGATTCCATTATCGGTAATAATACAGTTAATCCTATTCTCCTGTTCTTTGACCCGCAATGTCAATTTACCCATACGATCTACCTTCCGTAAGCCATGGATTATGGCATTTTCCAAATACGGTTGAATTATCATGGGTGGGACCATGATGTCCTGAAACTCATCAATTTCCAGGATGATTTCAAAATCAAATGAATTGTTGAACCTAGTTCGTTCCAATTTTAAATAGGTTTCCAGGAAATGTAGTTCTTCCGTCAATGTTATGTAAGGTACTAATGAATTCTCAAGGTTTTGACGCATTAAACCAGCGAACTCGGATACATAATCTATGGCTTTATCTGTTTCATTGGATAAAATGAATTCTTGGATAGAAGAAAGTGCATTGAATATAAAATGTGGATTCATTTGTGAGGACAACATATTCATTCGTGCCTGAAGGGCCTCATCACGTTCATTTTTAATCTGGTTCAAATGAAATCTAGAAGCAGAAATGACCGATGAAACACGGACTTTAAGAACAAGATGGTTAATAGGTTTCCTTATATAGTCCTGTGCGCCCAAGGCAAAACATTTGGTCAGGGTAGTGTCTTCATCCTCTCCTGTAATTATGATAACAGGAAGATTGTGGTATTTGGGATGTTTTCGAATTTCCTGCAACAAATCATAACCACTGATTCTAGGTAAGTTTACATCTAACAAAACTAGGTCAAAATCTTGTCTGTCCAGTCGTTGGAAGAGAAACTCACCTTTGGGTATAAAGGAGATGTCAAATCCTTCTTCGGCCAATATATGATTGACTTGTTCCAACACTTGGCGGTTATCGTCCACCACCAAAATTTTTGCAATGTTATCGGGCATTTATAGTAGTTGATAAAAGTATTCTCAATCCTTCATCGTCACCCGAATAAATTGCTTCTTCAAGTTTATTGAATTCATCTGGGGGTAAGATTGAATTTAACGGTTCGGCCGCAACAACCAATTTTTCAGTTTCAAAAATCGGTAGTCGATTAAGCGAATTGAACGATTTGTTCAATATGTGTTTTTCTTCTTCGCTTAATATTTTAATTGCTTGTTGCTTGTCCTCAATTTCCACGAACAGGTATTTCTTCAATACCCTGACCAGTTCAGATACCTGAATTGGTTTGGTCAGATAATCACAGAATCCTGAATTAAGGGCTATTTCCCTGTGTTCCGTAAAGGCATTTGCGGAAAGACCAATTATAGGGACTTTTTTGTTCATTTTTCGAATTCGTTTCACGGTTTCGAACCCATCCAAATCGGGCATATGTATGTCCATGAAAACAATTTCAGGATTATAATTTTTGGTGATTTTGATTCCAGATTCACCATCTTTTGCCAACATGATCTCAGATCCCAACTCAGCGAATAAGGCCCTGATCATTTCCTGGTTCATGGAATTGTCTTCAACTACAAGGATTTTTTTGTTGGGCGGAATCTTAAAATCTGCCAAGGATGTCTCTTTGTCCTCGACCCAGGAATTCTTTGCTTGTTCATAGGGCAGATAAATCTTAAATGAGGTTCCATGGTCCAATTGACTTGTAACTTCAATTTTGCCATTCAGCAATTCTATCAAATTTTTGGTAATGGTCAATCCCAATCCAGTTCCTCCAAATTTGCGATCAATTCCGGCATCAGCCTGTATAAAGGGATTGAAGATTTGTTGCAGCTGATTTTCTGGGATGCCAATCCCCTCGTCTTCAACGATAAAGACAACAAAGGATTTTTCAAGTTTCACATCAACATAAACGTTCTTTTTTTCGGGCGTGAACTTGATGGCATTGCCAATTATGTTCATCAAAATTTGCTTAAGCTTGCTACCATCCGTATGGATGTATTTAGGAAGGTTGGAACGGAAATTGCACATTAGATTGACTTCCTTTGATTTACCCAGACCTTTATTGATACGGCACACGGAAGTCACCATTTGGTTTAAATTGATGTCCTCTTTGGTAATTGTAAATTTACCAGCTTCAATTTTGGACAAATCCAGAATATCATTGATTACTTCTGAAAGTGACTCGGCACTTTGGTGAATGTTATTCAAGTATCTTTCAAATTTCTGGGTCAAATTCAAATCTTTGCCTTGGTTCAATAAAATTTGAGTGAAGCCTACAATTGCATTGAGTGGTGTTCTTATTTCATGACTCATATTGGCAAGAAACTGTGATTTTGCCTTGTTGGAACTGTCTGCATCGTTTTTTGCGAAGAGAAGCTTTCTTTCAGCTTCCTTTCTCATTTCAATTTCTTGTTGTAGATGTTTTGTTCGTTGCTTTATTCGCTCTTCCAGAGCAACGTTCACTTTTGCCAGTTCTTCTTGGGAAATGGCCAACTTTTTGTTTAGGGCCATAGCTTTTTCGAATAGTACAGAGTTTGTTATTGAAATAGCAGCTTGGGAAGCAATCACCCGTAATACTTCTAGATCACCTTCGGCAAAAAGTCCGGGAACCTGACGATTTTCGAGATAGACCATTCCAACAAGATCATTCTGTTTCAATAAGGGCAGCAAAACCAACGAGGCTATTTGCTTGGATTTGAAGTAACTTTCCTTTTGGGAACAGATTTGATCAACATTGTTGATTTTAATTTCTTTAACGTTGGTTATTGCATGTTCTATTAGGTTTGTGGGAAGATCGTGGAAAGACTCCAGTTCAAGTTTCAAGAAATTATCCTTGTTGTGGTCTTTAGTGTCTATAAGTGCCTCTACATATGGTATTTTGTTCTTGATAAGAACAAGGGCCCCTTTATCAGCACCCGCATTCTCCATGACAATGGTTAAAAGACGTTGCACTAATTTATCCAGATTAACTTCCGCTGAAATGGCCTGGGTAGCCTTTATTAAGCTTTGGGCATCAAAGCTTGTCATGGCTTTTTTATCAAGCCTTTCATCATGTGTCATCTTCAAACCTTGAAAATCGGGATTGACAAAATTCTTGGGCTTTGATATTTCTTCAACGGCCACCTCTTGTAGACGGGACTTTAGAAAGCTATACTGGTTATCAGGCAATAGGGTGCCCCCTAATTTGAATATCAGAGCGCGTATGGTTTTTAAATTTCCATTTTCTGACCAACGGAGGGAATCCTCTAAATGAAGCACGGCCGATTCGTAGTTTTGGCGGTTGCAACTTATCAAAAACTCCACCATCATAATTTCTGCCCTAAAATTCTCTTGTGAACTATTGCACCAACCCTTCAATCCTGCCTGACGTTCTTCTATACTTACTAAAAAAGCTTCGGAAGGGTTATCTTCGAGCATTAACTCACAAACCGACTTTAAAATCTTGTGTCTAAAATAATGTGGCTGTGAAGTGGCATAGACAATGAACTTTTCGTTTGATTTAATTTGTTCATATGCCTCGCCATATTTTCCTAGGAGACAATAAGCCAAGCATTTGTGAACATAGTGTTCGGCCAGCTCAGCAAATAGTTTGTTCTCCATTAGAAAGTCAATAGCTTCTTGCTCAACTGTTTTGTTCCACTTTGAATTGCTTTTATGAAGTAACTGAAGGTTATTCTCAAAAAGTGAGATTTGGGAATTGATGTTTCTTAGGTACAAACTTGATAGAAAATTCGTCGCTTTCGAAGACTTGATGAGGTACTCGGGAAAAGCCGAATCCGATAACATCTGGTTCCTCAACTTAGTTTTTAAGAAGATGTATGTGCACGCCATATCCCCAGAATCCATACAAAGCGATGTCCATTTATCTAAGTCATGGTGGACCTTATCGAATGAGCCTCTAAAATGTCCAGTAAGATTGTAAAAAATTGAAATCGTGCGGGTCTTATATCTGTCGGATTTTAGCTTCTCGGCAAGAATAACGCCTTCATTTCCGAATTTCAGACCTAGATCAAACTTACCATATCTGGAAATCAACAATGACCCCAGATGTACCAGTGCTAATGATGTGGAATCGGTAATTCCTTTTTTGAGTGAATGATTGACCATTTTCAGCACAATCAAGGGATACAGATCCTGATTGTTAAATAGTGCCGAAGAAGACATATTGGCCAGTACCTCCATAAAGATCAAATCATCATGATCTTCCATCTGTTCTGTAGGAACAAGCTCATTTATTGGTATCTGCTCTATCATTGCAATTAGGGAAAGATATTCCCGTTGAATGAGTGATTCCAGTACGCCATTGTTTAAGATATCTTTAAATCCTTTTCCTAATAGTTCAAGGGCTTTTAGTCCTGCATTTATATTATCCTCATAATGTGCATAAACTTCATAAAATTTCATGCACATCAACAAAGTCTCTATTTTTTGTAAATCACTTCTTGCTTGGGCCATGGCCTTTTTGGCAAGGGCATTTCCCTTATCCACATCATCTAATAGAAATTGAGTTTTTGCAAGACCCAGCAGTAAAGCAAATTGATGTTTGGAAATATTGAATTGTCGACTCAGAGATAAACCAAAGCTTAAATATGCATTGGCTGTAATGGGGGAATTGGAATCATTTGCCGCTTCCGCAGCTTTAATGACATATTCAAGGGCCTGAAGAGCTGTATTTTTGGAGTAAAGCCCCTTCGCTTTCATGAGATGATCAACGAGTTGGTTTAACTCCAGCGAACTTTGGGTTTTGCCCTTGGCAATTTTGTATTGAGCAATATTGAAATGTAATTCTTCATGGTTAAAGTCAAATCCAGGAATATCCAGGAATAATGCAACCTGCTGGATTTTAGTATGATTAAAAGCAAAAATTCCCTTGGATGGATCAACTTTGGTTAGTAAGCCCGCTTGATAAAGGATTTCTAATAGAAGATGGACAATCTTTTCTGGAAATCCACATATTTCAATGAGCAAAGGCATGTCAAAAACTCCATTGTTATAGGCAGCTACTTTAAGCAAAACTTGTGCTTGATAAGATTGTAATGCAATTTGGTTTTCTACTAGGGGCACTACATTTTCCGCTACCTCTAGCTCCTTTACCTTTATCAATTCAAAATTCCACCTATGGGTTTTTTGGTCGAAAGTGAGTACCTCTTGGTCATAAATGAGCTTCAGAAAATGATTTATATAATATGGATTTCCACGGGTCTTCTCAAAGATAACCTCTGCTAGTTGATTGATGTTTTTACCTTTTTCGGACAGCGCTTTGCCAACTATTCGTTTGACAGCTAGTTTAGTGAGTGATTTCAGCCGAATAGTGGCCGTCAAACTCTTAGAGTCTTCTAATTCCTTTTGTAATTGTAGCAACGGATGATTTTCATCGATGTCTTTCGGATTATATGCCAATACAAACATGACCCTGGATAAAGAGGCACTCATCAAATACTTTATCAACCTCAGAGAAGGTAGATCCGCACAGTGCGCGTCATCCAAAAAAAGCACTCGTTTCAGACCAAGTGAATCTAAGACGCGACAATATCTTGCAAAAACATTTATGAACCTATTCTGGGTTTCGATTGGATCTAACTTTTCTGGAGGAGGGATCTTTCCAGTTAGTTCCTGTAGGTCTGGCATGACATCATAAAGAAGGGATAGATCGGATCCCAATCCTTCTTTAAAAGCCTTCGCAAGTTCCTTATGACTACACCCAGATTGTATGAAAATCCTTTGGACAACATTTTGAAAGGCTGTTTGAAACCCCAGATATGCAGACGTATAGTATTTATCAAACTTTCCGAATGAAAACAATACACCGGGACTGACGACGTTTTCGGCAAAGGCCCTGCCAAAACTCGATTTGCCCATCCCCTCACCTCCTTCAACGAAAACAACTCCAGACGCCCCATTTTTTACACTATTGTAAACGGAAACTAATTTTTCCAACTCCTCCTGTCGCTCACAATAAACCTGATCTAGCTTTAAAACACCCGGATTATAATCCAAACTCAATTTTATATTACTTGTACTATGTCCGGTTGGGTACACATCTTTGATGCTGTTCAAATCCTTGATAATACCCAATGCCGAATGATATCTTTCGGACGGATTCTTGCGTAACAGCCCGGAAATAATCTTAAAAATACCTGTTTCGCTCCATGGACAATCATTGGAAGCTTGGTAGCTTTTGGTGAGATGTTGATGCATTATTCCTTGACCGTCTGGTGCGTCGACAAAGTAATTTCCGGTCAACCAATAATTTAGTAATATCCCTAGGCCATAAAAATCTGCTCTTTGATCAGGAATGTGATTGGTCCTTGAATTAAATTCGGGAGCTGCATATCTATATGCAGATTTTCCATATTCTGTAACATTTAAGCTATCGTATTTTTTTCTGATGGCTCCAAGACCAGTGATAATAAGGTTTCCATTTTCATCAAACAAAAAACGTTCCTCGTTCAGCAATCCAAAGCAAAAGCCAGCTTGGTGCACAGCTGAAATTGATTTGGAAATCATCAAGGCCCAATTCAAAAAGTATTTAAATTCAGACTTGTTCTTGGGTGGAGAAAATACATTTGTTTTGTACGCAGGTATGGAATAAGATATCTCACCGCCCTCTTTGATGGTTATATCCTGAATAGAACTGTAATCAAAAAAACCAAATTTCTTCAGGGCTTCTATGGCATATGGCTCTATTTCTTCATTTAAATGCTCTACAACAAAATACCTATTGGACAGGTCATCTTTCTTAAGGTCCACATGCAAAGATTTTGACGCAATCATTGGGAATAATTTAATCTTCAATGTAGTGAAATTATGTGAAAGCATGGCTACGTTAAGAAGCTTAACAGCTACGTTAAGAAGATCTTTTTTGACAAATCATCATTTCGTTTCCGCTTGTTTTTCAAAGACTCCAAAGAAGTTTTACGCTTATTAGAAAAATACCTACGCTTAAACACTTCAGCTAGTAATGTCATGATTGTTAAACTAGTTTTGAGTCAATAAACAATAGTCAAGAAACTCAATAAAATCAACTACCATGGAATATGTAAAGAAGCTTAAAGAAATTATAGAGGAGAAGCAAAGAGTAAGAAAATTGGCCCATAAAAAGAGCGTATTTCTTTTTCTAATAAGTAATGGGAAGAACCAGTTGGAATCTGATGCAAACAAGGATTATCAATTTCTTTTTCAATTAGAAGTGTTGAATGCCAATGTTGTTGAAGGTCCATTGGTGATAGGAATGTACAATGGGGTATTTGGAAAGATGAATCTAGATATGGAGTATGATAGTTTTCAAAAGCAGTCCTTATTGGATGATGCATTGAGCAATCAATTGGCCATTTACTTAACACAAGAGCTCTTATATAGACCAAGTGAGGATAAATGGTACTTGGAGAATATGATTGTCACTATGGCCGATTATCTGGTTAAACAGACTTCAAGAAACCTAACAAATATTGATGGACATAAAATGGGTATAACGCCTTTTCAAATGCAAAAATTGAAAAACCATATCATAGAAAATATGGATCATCAAATTAGCACCACCGATTTGGCGTCTTTAGTGAAGTTAAGTGTGCATCATTTCATTAGAATGTTCAAGCGGACTACTGGTGAGACCCCACAACAATTTGCAAAGCGGTTGAAGATGCAACGCGCTAAGGAACTACTGCTGTACTCCGAGGACAATATCATACAAGTAGGTATGGGAATAGGTTGTGATAACGCCAGTCATTTTACGCAATTGTTCAAAAGTAGCTACGGTATTACCCCCTTGAAGTTTAGGAAAGCACATCGGCAGATGACCCGTGCTGCTTCTTAATTCTGAAGTTCAAATTCTAATTCTGTGAAAATGGAATACCAAGGAAACTACAATGAGTTGAATGAGAAAAAGTTCAAAATGGTCAATGTCCATGAAGATTTTGCGCCACTTATGAAACGTATTAAGAGACATATTGAAGAATCGAGATTCGATTGTATCATTTGCTTGAATTAGCATTGACAGGAAACATCCCATAAAATCAGTATAGATCAATATTTAATATCAAAATCCAATCATGAAAATAAAAGAAATACTTACAGCAATTCCATTTAATGACTGGGTATCGGTTTTATTCCGTAATCGAATCAAAAGCACACCTGAGGTCAGCAGTCACAATACCAACTATTATGATTCCGGAAATCAAGCAGATTATTACTGCGATGAAAATGGATGGTTCATTTGAAACCGGCAGTGTCCATTTATATGTGACCGTATCATAAAACTTCACGCTCTAGCTTTAATGGGACCCTCTTCTTTTCCCAAAATCACCCTTGGACTGTTCCTTGGGTGATTTCTTATTTTGAAATGGAACCATTGGAATCTCTAAGACACTACAATCAAGGAGCAAACATTGAACATCTCAGCTAAGATTGCACAAATTCAGCTATTTACTGAAGCTACTTTTGGGTTAAATAACAATTTGGGATTATTGGATGGCATCTTCCACAACTCGATTAAAATGTCGCTCCATAATCCATCGAAAATTAAAATAATATTTAACGTAAAATCAAGAAAAATGAAAAGTAAGATTACAAAAACTCTATTAATGTTGATGGTATTGATAGGTTCAAGCTACAAGCTCAGCGCGCAAATCCCAGATCCAGGATTCAAAGTGGATAAAACTACCGCAATTGTTATAACGGATCCACAAAATGACTTTTTAAGTCCCAAAGGGGTAACATGGGGTGTAATTGGAGAAAGTGTTATAAAGAACAAAACTGTGGAAAATTTGGAAACGTTGTTTAAAATAGCAGAATCAAACGGTATCAAAGTATTTATTTCTCCCCACTATTATTACGAGCATGACCACAAATGGCATTTTGAAGGAGCGCTTGAAAAATTAATGCATGATATAGGGATGTTTGATCGTGGAGATCAATTGAACAAAGAAGGTTTTGAAGGATCGGGAGCCGATTGGTTGCCGAGATATAAAAAGTATATTGAGAAAGATTTTGTAACTGTTGTTGGTCCTCACAAAGTCTATGGCCCTGAGCAAAATGATTTGTCCCTTCAGTTGAGAAAGCAAAAAATTGACAAAGTGGTATTGGCCGGAATGTCAGGTAATCTTTGTGTGGAATCCCATCTTCGAGAATTATTGGAAGACGGTTTTGAAGTAGCTGTTGTAAAAGACGCTACAGCTTCGGCTGTCGCTCCAGGTTTTGATGGCAATATAGCGGCCGAAATCAACTATAGGTTTGTTGCCAGCCATGTATACACTACTAAAGAGTTTGAATCACTCTTTAAATAGGCTGTGCAATTGTGTTTAGTGTGTTGGGGCAGGGTGAAAACCCTGTCCTTAAACCTCATAGTTCTCTAAGGTGGTTTGATAACAATTACAGCTCTGGTTAACTGACTGTGATTTGTTCCGAGTTAGGAATGAAATAAGGAAAATACATGAATGTGAAAAATTCCATTAATGAAATTTCAAATGAATGCTGATTGAGGGCAATTTCTTTTAGTTTTTATTATACTAATTTGTCGTATTTGGAATCAAATAGTGATTTTTGGTATCTTCAATTTATGAAATGCCATAATTGACTGAAAAAGAGACCAAAAAGGCGACCCAACGAGAGAAAAAATTGTTAACAAATTGATATTCAAATATTTGTAAAATATTTTCGCATTCTGTCGCGATCACCAGTAATTAAAGGGCCTTGGAGAGTTTTACTTTTCAAGGTCTTTTTTACTATGGAAAACTTCCACAGGAGTTGAAAAGGACAGAATGTATTATTGGTCTCTATGCGTGCAATAGAAAAACGGTAAAGGAATTTTCCTCCACCGTTTTAAATCTTTAATCAACCAGAAGGTAACAATGTTCAACTTTTAGTTACGAGTATGCCTATGGCTACCCGATCTTTCGGCCCTGAACAATTCTTAATATAACCGCAATGAGCGCAATGACCAATAATATATGTATTATTCCTCCCGCATTATATCCGAGAAATCCAATGGCCCAAGCAATGATCAATACTACAGCTACCGTGTAAAGTAAGTTTCCCATAATCTTATTTTTTTGTACAAATTAATTCGTGTTATTTTGGGTGAGGTCTTTTAATGCTTGTCCCAGCTTATCCATATCGCGGTCAAATTCAATCTTGAAAGATTCCCATTCATCATCGCCCTCATCTTTGTAGTAGCTCATTTTTTCTTTCAGCGATTGGTTTTTTTGCTCCAATACGGCAAGTTCTTTTTCAAAATCCTGTTTGGTAGCATTGCTTTCCATCTTGGCTTTTGCCTTTAAATCGGCAATGGTCTTTTCATTTTTTTGGTAACCGGGAGTACCGCGCCGGCCATCTCCCCGATAATGTTCACCTGTTCACTGCCGTGGGCACCACTATTTTGGTGTTTGTTTGTAAAGACGTTTCCACGGCCTGCAAAACCCAAATATCTCCCCAATATTAAAATCAGGCCCCTTTGCGTTGGACGAACGATTTCATTCCTATCAAAAGGATAATCAAAAGGGGAAGAAGGATGATAGGATAACTATACATTACTTGCTGTTTTTACATTGTTTGGGATACTACTCATACCCACTTTTAATAATGGTAGAGATCATTTTAAAGCGTTCGTTGGCCTTAATGGTATTTCTGGAGTGGGCAGGGATGATGATTGAATGCCCGGTTTCCAATGTATGTGAATTGTCATTGATCAAGATCTCGGCCCTGCCTTCGATGATTTGGATGAACGTATCGAAAGGGGATATTTTTTCCGTTAGGTTTTCCCCTGAATCAAAAGAGACCGCGGTTACGTTTCCAGTAGTTTTTTTTATAATGGTCTTTATGACCACTGCATTGGGAACATATTGGATGATTTCGACGATTATAAAGACTTTTGATTTTTCAACTTCTGTATTCTCCATAGCTAGTATTTTTTGGGGTGGGAAATTATATGGACTTCATTTTTTAAAGGGTACCCTAAGCTAAAGATGAAGAAACTTTGTGGATAATGTATTACATAAGAAAGATGAAGAGTTATAGTATTCCCACATTTGTTGTGTTGCTGTTCAGCTTAAAAAGTCCTACAGCTATGGGGTTTTTGATGGAACATTTTCCCATGGATTATAGATCTTCCAGGTTTTTAAAGCGTTTCTCTTTCAGTTTTTTGTAGTACGAGGGGGTGAGTCCCGTAATTTTTTTAAACTGATTTGATAAATGTGAGACACTACTGTAATGCAGCTTAAAGGATATTTCGGTTAGATTCAATTCATCATAGAGCAACAATTCCTTTACTTTTTCTATTTTGTTCAGAATGATAAAATGCTGAATGGTGATTCCCTTTACTTCGGAAAATGTATTTGCCAGATAGGTGTAGTCATACCCTAATTTTTCGCTGATGTAATCCGAGTAGTTTACCTTGGGTATCTCATTCGAATAATGGATCATTTCAATGATTACCGATTTGATTTTTTCAATGATGATCTTCCTCTTGTCGTCAAGAAGTTCTAGTCCATATTCCTTCAGATTTTCACGTAACCGATCTCTTTGATGATCGGTGATGTTTTCCAAGATTTCTATGGTTCCAAGATCCACATTGACATAATGGAGACCAAGTTTTTTAAGTTCCTCCTTCACCACCATTTTACAGCGCAAACTCACCATGTATTTTATATATAGCAGCATTTTTGAATTAATTTTTATAAGGCGAGCAAAGCGATATGGTCGTTACTGTGTGATTTATATAACTCTTTGAGGGAATCATGTAAAGAACAGCAGTGAATTTAAACTTACCTTCTGTTGATAAGACAGTAAGGCCATGCAAAATGTAGAAAGAGGAGATCAACTGATGAAAGAAATTTTTGATTTGACCCTTTCCTTTCAAATGGAGTTCCCTGTAATATACGACAATTTACTGGAAACACCACTCTTTATAAACTATGAAAACAAAGGGATATCAGAAATGGAATTTGAGGAGTATTACAAATTCCTCAAGGCGCAGCTCCGGGTTTTCACGAAGGGAAAGGTTATGATGTAAACCGTATAGACATTGGGCTAAATCTGTGTTCATTTTGTTGTGAAAATTTAATCCGGAGCAAATTAACCTATGATATATGTAAGATTTATAGGGAATTCTGTAGCGAACTCCCTAAACGTAAGCACGATCTTTGTATTGTTCATTCAATCAGAAAATTAACAGTAACCATTTATATGCTATGAAAAAGGAAAATTTTATTCAAGTAGTCCCTAGAAAGATCAGGCGCTTCCTGAGGCCGATGTTTTATAACGGAACGGATGGAGCGGTCAAGATAGGACAAAAAACGGACAAGAATCTGCCCTGGTTTACTTAAGAACAAGTAAGACTGATGGAACCATTGAGAAATGGTGGAATGTTCTGTTTTTTTTTAAAAATAGTACCGGTTTGACCGGCGGAGAAATGCTTCTGAATTTTTTTGGAAGCTCAGAAAAGGGCAGGAACTAAAAAACACTGCCCTTTTTAAAACGAAGCGTCAAACTTCCAAAAAGACTATAGCCTCCATAATTCAAGATTTTTGAAATCCCAAACTAAGGAAAGAGCCCAACAATTAATGATAAATCAATACCCTGATGCGAAAATGTGCAATCTATTTCATTCTTTTTTTAGCAATGATCTTGCTGGCCAGCACATTACCATAAAGTAATGATAACTTAAATAATATACGATGTCCAAAGAAAAAGAAGGTAAGCGAAAATCTGACAAGACGACCCCCTTAAAAACTGCTAAAGAGAAGAAAGCGGCCAAAAAGGCAATGCGTGATGCTAAAAATAGGTTGCAATAGAAAAAAGAAGCACAACAACCCCAGCATAGATTATGGAGACAGGTGAATTTGAGGAGTCCAAGACCTTTAATTTGGAAGCGCTATTGGAATATAGCACCAATGCCATCGTAATAAAGAACATAAGTGTTCGGAACAACTGTGTTATACAGGCATTCGCATTTGATTTTGGCAAGGTATTGTCCCATGATGAATCGCCGTTTACTCGATTCATTCATGTTATTGAAGGAAAGGCCGAGGTGGTCATAAACGGGAATTCCACTTTTATGGGGAGCGGAGATTCCTTATTGATACCTGCATATACACCCAGTTCCATTGAAGCAAACCATAAGTTCAAAATGTTATGTGTTACCGTGAAGAGCACATAATCCGCTCACCTCTACAAAATACGGAAGCTATGGAAAAGAATGCCAAAACGCATAGATATAAAAAAGGAGACCTTGTCTTCGCAAAAGTAAGGCCCAGTGTTGTACTTGTTGTGCAGTTGTATGTCCGAAAGGTCTACTACTGTGCCATCTCAAACAACCCTGCCGCAAATGAATTGGTTTATTTGGATAGTGAACTTAAACCCTATGTTTAAGTATGTCCTATCGATTTCTAATTCTATAAAACAACATCATTGAATCTGAACATGGAGTATTTAATTGTCAAGTTTATTCTAATTCACTTTGTAGTGGGCAGTATCAGAGGGTTTTACAGATACCTAATGATTGAAAAATACCAATACAATTACTATGATAACAATTCCATGAAACTTGGATTTAGATTGGCGCACAACTGGTTATATAGCACTTTTAACTCAACAACTCTTTTCATTTCAGTTTGCTTGACCATTCTGGTATTAATCATCTCCATAGCCTGATCATTATAGATGGTTCGATCATCCCTACACATTTTAGTGCCCAATTTGTTATGGATAGTGATTAAATATTTTATGATTAATCTGAAAGTCTACGAAAATAGATTATCATAAACGGTCTGTAATTCGGTTAGGTTACTTAATATTGGTGTGGTTCATTATCAAGGATTTTAAATGACAAGCCAACAATTTGATGTAATTATTATCGGAGGCGGTTTAGCCGGATTAACCAGCGCCATTCATCTAGCGCAAAATGATTTCAAGGTGCTTCTCATTGAAAAAAACAGTTTTCCCAAGCACAAGGTCTGTGGTGAATATGTATCAAACGAAGTTTTGCCCTATTTGGAATATTTAGGCTTCAACCCTTTTGAATTTGGGGCAAAGCGCATCACCAATTTTGAACTTACCACACACAACAACAAAACCATACAAACTGAATTGCCCCTTGGTGGATTCGGAATGAGCCGATACCAAATGGATTTTCAGCTATATAAATTGGCATTAAGACAAGGGGTTTCAGTAGTAAAGGATACTGTGGACGATGTGATATTTGAACATGACGTTTTTAGCGTTCAAACTAAATCAGGTCAAAGTTTTACTTCAAAAATCACTATTGGTGCCTTTGGGAAACGATCCAATTTGGATACTAAGCTTCAGCGTTCGTTCATCACCGAAAAATCTCCATACCTGGGTGTAAAAATTCATGTGTCAGGTGATTTTCCTGAAAATAAAGTGGCACTTCACAATTTTAAAGGGGGTTATTGTGGTGTATCCAAAGTTGAGAACGACCACATTAATCTATGTTACATCACCAACTACAAGGCATTTAAACGCTATAAGGACATTGATGCCTTTCAAAATGACGTTATCTTTAAAAACCTTGCTTTAAAGGAGCTATTTCAGAATTCAAATGCTGAATTCGATAAACCGTTGACCATCAGTCAAATTTCCTTTGCGACCAAAAATCCCATTGAAAACCATATGATCATGTGCGGTGATTCGGCAGGAATGATTCATCCACTATGTGGAAACGGAATGGCTATGGCGATACGGAGTGCACAATTAGCATCAGGTCTTATTATTGACTATCTTCAAAATAAAATAGATACGCGAGCGGCATTAGAGCGAAAATATGCCAAAGTCTGGAACAAAACGTTCAGTTTAAGATTAAAAGTCGGCCATGGCATTGCCTATTTATTCAGACAAGATTGGTTGGCACCAAAATTACTGGTAGTTTTAAGGAGCACACCTTTTTTGATACCGCTAATTATTAGAATGACACACGGAAAGCCCATGAAAGTTTAATGAACTTATTTGTAGACACCACATACAGAAGCAATGCCACAGAGCTTATGGATGATTTTTCCATGAAGGGTGAATTGCTTCGAGATACGTTGGATAAGCTGGGTAAAATAAATAAATGGCTTGGTGGAAATCATGTGACCTTGGATGGTCTACGCCAATTGCTGAAAAATCAACCCAAAGATAAAACCTATACCATTGTGGATTTAGGTTGTGGTCATGGTGATATACTAAGATTGATTGCGGATTATGGGAGAAAACACAAGTATTCGTTCAATCTCATCGGTATTGATGCGAACCAAGATGCCATTGACTATGCCGTGGAATTATCTGAAGGGTATGATGAACTATCATTTAAAAAGCTGGATGTTTTTTCCGATGAATTTCAAAGTTTGGATTATGACATTGTGCTTTCCACCTTGTTTTTGCATCATTTGAATCAAGATGAAATCCATACCCTACTAAAAACCATACAATCAAAGACAAAGCTTGGCATCGTTATCAATGATCTACACCGCAACAGCATTGCTTATGGATTATTTAAATTATTGGGCCTGGTCATTTCCAACCATATGATTGTAGAAGATGGATTAACCTCTATTTTAAGGGCATTTAAGCGGGAAGAATTAGAAAACATTTCAAAGCAACTGAACCTTAGATCACAAATTTGTTGGAAATGGGCATTCCGCTACCAATGGCTAATTAGGAGTTAATTTAGAATAAAATTGTCACGCTGAGCTTATAGAAGCGTCTCAAAATAGGAAACAAAAAAGATTCCTGTCTATGCAGGAAATTAATATGGCAGTACGAATAACATCGGTCGCAAAGCAACTTCCAAAATATACCAGAGAAACCAAAGATATTTTACCGTATGTAGCACTTTGGCTCGAAGGACAAGAAGAACGTTTTAAACGCAAAGTCCTCAAGATTTTCGAGAATGCGGCTGTTGACAGGCGTTATTCCATAATGAGCCCAGAGGAAGTGTTTTTAAAAACTTCGTTTGAAGAAAAAAATGACATTTACGTTAGAGAATCCATTAAACTGGCAGAGAAAAGTTTGTTGAAAGCCTTGGATAAAGCCAATTTGGAACCAACAGATTTGGACTATATCATCACGGTGAGTTGCACAGGTATCATGATTCCTTCTTTGGATGCTTATTTGATCAATCGTCTAAAGCTAAAACAGGATATTGTTCGGTTGCCAGTAACCGAGATGGGGTGTGCCGCAGGCGTTTCAGGGATTTTATATGCTAAGAATTTTTTAAAGGCCAATCCCAACAAAAGGGCTGTTGTTATTGCTGTTGAGTCGCCAACCGCAACCTTTCAACTCGATGATTATTCGATGGTCAACATTGTGAGTGCAGCCATATTTGGTGATGGTTGTGCGAGTGTTATTCTATCCTCTCACGAGGATGAGGTTGGTCCAGAAATCAAGGATGAAGCCATGTACCACTTTTATGATGCAGAGCATATGATGGGATTTAAATTAAGGAATACCGGGCTACAAATGGTTTTGGACCGATCCGTTCCCCAGACCATTGAAGATCACTTTCCGAATATTATTCATCCCTTTTTAGAGAAAAATGGCCTAACCATTGAAGATGTTGATCATTTAGTATTTCATCCAGGGGGCAAGAAAATTGTCCAAACGGTTGAAGATCTTTTCGGTGATTTAGGCAAGAATATTGACGATACAAAAGAAGTTTTAAGGCTGTACGGCAATATGAGCAGTGCCACAGTGCTATATGTTTTAGAACGATTTATGGATAGGAAATTACCAAAAGGGGATACAGGCATTATGCTCAGTTTTGGCCCTGGTTTTTCTGCTCAGAGAATATTATTGGAGTGGTGATAAAATAACTATTTTGTCATGCTGAGCCTGTCGAAGCATTTCATTTTCAGATAAACTATGACTACAGAATTTAAAGATAAAAATTATTGGGCCTTGGTGCTTGGTGGTAGCAGCGGCCTAGGATTGGCAACAGCGAAAAAATTGGCCAAACATGGCATGAACATTTGTGTTGTACACCGTAATCCTAGAATGCAAGAAGAAGCTATTTCCAAAGAATTTAAAATAATAGAGCAAGAAGGAATACGATTCAAGGCTTTTAACAGTGATGCTTTTCATCAACAGAAAAGAAAGGCCATTGTACAAGAATTGAAATCAATACTAGGCGAAAATCAAAAAATAAAAGTACTCGTCCACAGTGTTGCGAAAGGGAATCTAAAACCTATGGTTTCTGACGAAAAAGCGGAACTACAGCACGATGATTTCATATTGACCATACAGGCCATGGGGATTAGTTTGTACGACTGGACCAAATCAATTTTTGAAGCAAAACTATTCGCAGAAGATGCCCGAGTATTAAGTTTTACGAGCGAGGGCAATTCCAAAGCTTGGCAGAGTTATGCCGCCGTTTCGGCAGCCAAGGTAACGCTAGAGGCCATCAGCAGAAACATGGCATTGGAGTTTGCACCTTACGGAATTAAGGCCAATTGCATTCAAGCTGGGGTAACGGACACCACATCGTTGCGCATGATTCCTGGCAGTGAACAGATTATTAAATATACCTTAAAACGAAATCCAAATAAACGTTTGACTACTCCGGAGGATGTGGCCAACGTAGTTTATTTACTAACAAAGGACGAAGCCTCATGGATTACGGGAACGGTAATTCCGGTGGATGGGGGAGAACATTTGGTATAAAATGAAGGCATCCGAGATTATAGCGCTATTACCTTATCAAAGACCGTTTTTGTTTGTTGATGATATTGATTCAATTACTGAAAACAAGATTATTGGGCACTATACATTTAAAAACGATGAGTTTTTTTATGAAGGACATTTTAAGGACAACCCAATAACGCCGGGTGTGATTCTTACGGAATGTATGGCACAAATTGGTTTGGTTTGTTTGGGCATTTATTTGGTGAAAGATGAATTAAAGAAGTCACAAAAACCACAAATAGTCTTGACCTCGCATCAAATGGATTTTTATTTACCGGTTTTACCCGGCGAAAAAGTCCAAGTACATTCAGAAAAGGAAGTATTTCGATTCAATAAATTAAAATGTAATGTAAAAATGCTCAACGAGGACGGAGACTTGGTAGCAAGAGGATTAATTTCAGGAATGTTGAACGTATGATTAATTTAATACAGCCAATTGGAAACTCTGTTGTCACACTGAGCTTGTTGAAGTGTGTCACAGAAAAAAAGATTTAAATTAAAGATGGAAGTCTTCGACAGGCTCAGACTGACAGAGAAGTGATCAATTGTACTTAGGGTAAACTTTTAAATTGTAGTTTCAAGAAGAAAATATAGATAATCCATCAACTAAATGTCACACTGAGCTTGTCGAAGTGTATCACAGAAAGAAAGATCTAAATTAAAGGTAAAAGTCTTCGACAGGCTCAGACTGACAGAAGAGCAATCAATTGCATTTAAAATAAAAATTCAAGTTGTAATTTCAAAAAGAAAATAAGATATAGATAATCCATCAACTAAATGTCACACTGGGCTTGTCGAAGTGTATCACAGAAAAAAAGATTTAAATTAAAGATGGAAGTCTTCGACAGGCTCAGACTGACAGAGGAGTGATCAATTGTACTTAGGGTAAACTTTTAAATTGTAGTTTCAAGAAGAAAATATAGATAATCGAACCACTAAATGTCACGCTGAGCTTGTCGAAGCGCACAATTTTGAGATGAAATTTTATTACGTGTACATATTGCTTTGTTCAGATAACTCATACTATACTGGTATGACCAATGATTTAGACCGTAGATTAACCCAACATAACTCTGGACATAAAAAGTTTAATTATACCAGTTCAAGATTACCCATAGAACTAAAATGGTATTTACAATGTACAAATCCATCAGAAGCAATAAAAATTGAAAAACAAATCAAGGGTTGGTCTCGTAGAAAGAAGAAAGCATTGATTGATGAAAATTTGACTGATCTGGTTGAGTTTTCAAAGAATTATAAAGAACATGGCAACAAAATTGAACGAGATTAGTCTTCGTTTAATCATAAGACTAAAACCCATATGTCACACTGAGCTTGTCGAAGTGTATCACAGAAAGAAAGATTTATATTAAAGGTGAAAGTCTTCGACAGGCTCAGACTGACAAAACAAACTTTAATTGTAGAGTGGATAATTTTTAAAACGTAGCTTGAAGACAAAATATAGATAATCCAACAACTAAATGTCACACTGAGCTTGTCGAAGTGTATTATGGAAGGAAAAATCTAAATTAAAGGTGGAAGTCTTCGACAGGCTCAGACTGACATAAGAGTGATCAATTGTACTTGGAGTAAACTTTTAAATTGTAGTTCCAAGAAGAAAATATAGATGAACATATAAATGTCACACTGAGCTTGTCGAATTGTATCACAGAAAGAAAGATCTAAATTAAAGGTGAAAGTCTTCGACAGGCTCAGACTGACATAAGAGTGATCAATTGTACTTAGGGTAAACTTTTAAATTGTAGTTTCAAGAAGGAAATATAGATAATCGAACCACTAAATGTCACACTGAGCTTGTCGAAGTGTAATCGACTTTCGAAAATGAAAAACAGAGTCGTCATAACAGGAATGGGAGTAGTTGCACCAAACGGTGTTGGTGTTTCACAATTCACCGAAGCCCTAAAAAATGGAACCTCGGGCATTACTTTCCATCAAAAATTAAAAGACCTTAATTTTTCTTGTCAAATAGGTGGCGTTCCGAATGTTACTGATGAATTGCAATCAAAATATTTCACAGATCTACAACTAAAAGGATTTAACAGTTCTGGCATATTATACGGTTGTATTGCGGGTGTAGATGCCTGGAAAGACGCAGGATTTGATATGGATCCAAATAGCAAACTAGACTATGATACAGGACTTATTTTTGGAACGGGAACATCCGGAGTGGAAAAATTCAGGGAAGCCATTTACAAGCTCGATGATGGACAGGTAAGACGTTTGGGCAGTACGGTTGTTATACAAACCATGGCAAGTGGTATTAGTGCTTATTTAAGTGGCATGCTCGGGTTGGGCAATCAGGTCACCACAAATTCATCTGCATGTACAACGGGTACCGAAGCCGTTTTAATGGGATATGATCGGATCAAGAGCGGAAAAGCCAAGCGTATGCTGGTGGGTAGTTGTAGCGATCACGGACCGTATGTTTGGGGAGGATTTGATGCCATGCGGGTTATGACCTACAAACACAATGATGAACCAGAAAAAGGTTCACGTCCCATGAGTGCCTCGGCATCCGGTTTTGTGCCCGGAAGTGGCGCAGGCGCTTTGGTTTTGGAATCTTTGGAATCTGCATTGGAACGAAATGCAAGCATTTATGCTGAGGTTTTGGGCGGGGAAGTAAATTCCGGAGGCCAACGCCAAGGAGGTACATTAACGGCCCCAAATCCAGAAGCTGTACAACGATGCATAGTAAATGCCCTAAAGAATTCATCGGTAAGCCCGGATGAAATAGATATTATCAACGGACATCTTACAGCTACTTCCAAGGACACTCTAGAAATTGAAAATTGGACCAAGGCATTGGGGAGAAAACACAAGGATTTTCCCCTTATTAATTCTACTAAATCTTTGGTCGGTCATTGTTTGGCCGCTGCGGGATCAATTGAATGTGTTGCCAGTGTCCTTCAACTAAAGGAGCAATTTATAGCACCAAACCTAAATTGTGAAGATTTACATAATGACATAAAAGAATTAGTAGATGTTTCCAGCGTACCAACGCAATCAATAGATTGTAATTTTCAAGTTATCGCCAAAGCCAGTTTTGGTTTTGGAGATGTGAATGCCTGTGTTTTATTTAAGCGATTTATACCGTAACTTACGTTTCAAAAAACATGAAGAAGGAACAACTGATCGCCAAACTAAAACCAATAATTGAACCCTATGTTCAAGATGAGGAAGCTTTCAAAAACTTATCCGAAGACACGGATTTTGTAAAGGACCTCAAGATAAACTCAGCGAATCTAGTGGATATCATTTTAGATATTGAGGACGAATTTGATATTCGATTGGAAAATGAGGATATGGAGCAAATGCTAAATGTAAAGTCTGCCATGAGGATTGTTACTTCAAAACTTCACAACTAATGGTTGGCAATGACATTGTTGACCTTCATGAAGCGCATATTGCTTCAAACTGGCAACGACCAAGATTCTTAACTAAACTTTTTACCGAATTGGAACAAAGGTATATCAGGGATGCCAAAACCCCGTTTCTTATGGTTTGGCGGTTATGGAGCATGAAAGAAGCTTCTTATAAACTATTCACCCAAATTTATCCCAACCGTTTTTATAATCCCAAGGGATTCGAATGTACCGTTGAAAATAATTCCGGAACGGTAAAATTCAATGGTTTTCAATGCTATGTTGAAACAAAGGAGACCTCAAAATATATAATCTCTGAAGCAAGACTGAATAAACAAAAGTTGAGATCTAAAATTGTGAAATTTAAAACCACTAATCAAAAGGAGCAAAGTGAAGAACTAAAAACAAGACTACTAAATTATGTTGGTAGCGCTTATCAGCTAAAAAAGAACGAATTGAATATTCCTACATTGAGTAACGGAAAAGAGCATTTCAATTTAAGCTTAACTCATCATGGAACTTATGGTGCCTTTGCAATAGTCGGATTATGCCCAGAGTATGCTCACTGACTAAATGGATATGATAATTGTTCCCACGAGTTCTAAAATGGGTTCGGTTAACGGGTCAAAGTTAACAGTGTAAAAAATTGTAAGTCAACTATTTATGTTTTAAGGGTGGGCCTGCCACCCCGACTTTTAACATTTCTTCAATAAATTTAGTTCTGATAATTATCTGATTGTCAGAATTTTTTATTTTTTTATCAGAACTACATATTGGTCCAAAACGCACCAAACTTTAAGATAAAATGTCCTGTAGGATGCCCTATTTTTATCCAATACTTCCTTCATACCCATCAATAACCAATACCCGGATATGGAATTCCGATTTTAATTGAACCTGAATCCTCGACAGGCAAATACATAAAATCAATTCATTGGTTTAATTGGTCATCAGCAGAAATTAACCAATAAATCATTTTTCGTATAGCTAACACATTAATCTTTAATTTTGATAATCAATTACCCAACGCTGGATTTACTTATGTAAGTAATGAATCAACTCATATTTAACATTGAAAGAACATTCAAGGCCTCGGAAAAAGAGTTGTCCGCCCTTGGAAAGGTGATGAAGGAGGAACATCTTCAGAGGAACGAGATCTTTCTAAAGTCTGGAAAGATATGTACGAAGTTGGCTTTTATCTCTCAGGGATCCATGAGACTGTTTTATGATTCACCTGATAAGGAAGTTTGCAATGATTTTTTCTTCGAAAACTCCATGGTGGGTTCGTTGGCCAGCTTCTTGTCTCAAACTCCCTCTTTGGTCAACATTGCAGCCATAGAGAATTGTAAGTACTACGTTCTCAATCGTGATGACGTTATGGAATTGGTCTCGAAATATGACTCCCTTAAAAAAATGGCGGATATCATTGTACAGGAGCAGCTTTTAAGAGCAGAAAAAAGAGAGGCGGCCCTACTTAGCGTCAATCCTGAGGAACGGTTTAAAAATTTGATGGAGGAACATCCCAAAATTTTCAAAAGAATCCCACTTAGATATGTAGCTAGCTATCTGGGTATAACCCCTGAGACTCTTAGCCGATACCGGACAAAATTTTTGGTCTGATCTTTCTTGATTTGAATCAATTGGAAAGATGGGGCTCTTCCATTTCTTTGTCTAGGCATTCATTCAACAACAGATGAAACTTGATGTTGCCCGAATGAGAAAAAAATAAAAAGAAATGGAATCACAACCAAAAAACGAACAGTTACTGATATTGACCGATGTCATCAAAGTTTTGGTGAGCAATACCGAAACCGAAAACAAGTATGCCATATTTGAGGAAAACGTACCGCCCTTGGGCGGCCCACCGCCCCACACACATCCTGATGAAGAAGTGTTCTATGTGCTGGAAGGGGAGTTTGAATTTGTCAAGAACGATTTGAACACGCCTTTTAAGGCACTGCCCGGGAGCGTGGTCCATGTATCCTCCAATGAGGTCCACACGTTTAAAAATGTGGGCAAGACGCCCGGCAAAATGATTGTGATGCTCACTCCGGGAAAATTACTTGACTATTTTAGGGCCATTGGAGACCCCATACATGATAGTTCAGATTATCCAGACCTGAAAAAAACACCTGACTTTTCAAAATTAAACGTGGAGAAAGTATTCAAACATGCCGAGGAACACAACGTTCAATTTATTGTGCCGAAAATAGCCAAAAACTGATTATCTTACTCTTCATTTTTTTGGGATGATAGTTGTTGACCTTATTAGAAATGACGCTGGGGAGATCTATGCCAAATTGAGCTATGAGCCCCAGAAAAATTATCTTTTAATGAAATGGATAGGGTTTTGCTCTGAAGATGAGGTTAAGACAGCCTCCATGAAAATGTACGAATGGCAAAAAAGGGAGGGCTACAAAAGAGGCTGTAAGTTCCACGTACACGACACCAAGGAAATTGAAGGTGCCTGGGCAGGGCTTGTAGATTGGATCAGCAACTATTTTTTCCCCCTTAATTATGAATATGGGCTTCGGTACAATATAAGTGTCATTTCACCGGACCTTTTTTCAAAATTATCTTCCATCGAGTTACAAAAAAAGAGCAATGACATGGTCACCACCGTGTTGTGCGAGACCATTTCCCAAGCAGAAGCATGGTTGACCAAACGCTACGCGGAACTTTCCCAATAAAATGCAAATAAGAAATCTAAGGGATACCCCCTTCAATGCAATTCTAGAGTGCTTTTTTCAAGCGTTCCATAATTATTATGTTGATTTGCCCAAAGACCATGCGTACTATAAAGAACGTTGGAGAATGGCCAATGTAAATTATGGCTTGTCCTTTGGTGCGTTTTACCATGGTAAATTGGTTGGTTTTGTGCTTAATGCCATAGACTGTAGAGCGGGTTTGCTCACAGCCTACAATGCGTGTACCGGGGTGCTACCCGAGTTCAGGGGCAAAAAAGCGGTCAAATCTATTTATGATCATGCCCTGCCCATACTAAAGGAAAACGAAATTGAGCGGTGCACTCTTGAGGTCATCACTCAAAATAACAGGGCCATAAGAGCATATAGTTCCGTTGGGTTTGAAATCACCAAACATTATAAATGTTTCAGCGGTACATTGGCCCACGAACCTATGGAAGAATATGAACTTCGTGATGTTGGCTTTACTACCGAGGTATTGACCAAGTTACTGAACCAAAATTGGTATTCATGGGAAAACCATGCATTGACCATCACAAAAGGAAATTACCGGTACTTTGAGATTGTCTTTGAGGGAATTGTGGAATCCTATTTCGTAATTGCACCTAAGGGCGGTTATGTACCCCAACTGGAAGTTCTGGTGGACAACCCAAAGGCATGGAACCGACTATTTTCGGGACTGGCACAAATTACAGACCTAATTAAGATCAACAATGTTGATAAAAGGCTCACGGACAAAATCGCCCATCTTCAAAATGCCGGACTCGAAAACCATTTGGATCAGTTTGAAATGCAGCTGTTTCTTTAAACAAACTCTATTCAATAAAATAACTTCCCGGTCCATCTCTTGATCCAAATCAAGTGTTTTCTCCTCTTTTGCGATCAATTTTGTCCATCAAAAAGCAAAGAGCATGAATACAAGAAAATTTTTAATAAAAGGGGGAACCGTACTCACCTTTCAAAAGGGTTCCCTTGTCTGTGATGCGTTGGATGTTTTAGTGGAGGATGACAAAATTTCCAACATAGCGAAAAACATTTCAATACCAGATGTCGAGGAAATTTCTGCAGATGGAATGATCGTGAGTCCTGGATTGATTGATACACATCGCCATTTATGGGAAAGTGCATTTAAGGGAGCTGCCAGCAATTGGACGTTGATGGAATATTTGAACGGAATGCTTGGTGACATTGCTCCAAAGATGGGTCCGTTGGATGTATACCTTGGTAATTTATTGGGAGCATTGGAAGCCGTAAATTCAGGAATCACTACTGTTTTTGATTGGTCCCACATTATGAACTCCGACGAACATGCAGAAGCGGCCATTAAAGGGCTTTTCGATTCTGGCATACGGGCCAAGTTTGGCTATGGAACACCGGGCACATCAGTTTGGGAATGGTTCTATGAGAGCAAGAAGCCACATCCCATAAATGCATACGATATCAAAAAGAAATATTTTAGTTCAGAAAACGAGCTTGTTACCATGGCCTTGGCCATTAGGGGCCCTGAATATTCCGAGTTGGAAATAGCCAAACAGGATATTTTGATGGGTAGGGACCTGGATCTTCAAATTTCCATGCACATTGGCGGTGGGGTCTTTGGCCCTAAATACATGGGTGTACAAAAACTAGATCAACTTGGATTGTTGGGTCCCGACCTGAATTTTGCACACGGGAACACATTGAGCGATGCTGATTTGTGTTTATTGGCAGATTATGGTTGTACACTTTCCATTACTCCAGAAATGGAGCTTCAAATGGGATTGGGACTGCCTGTCACCGGTAAGGCGTTAAAACATAACCTAACCTGTGGTTTGGGCGTGGATGTGGTCACGGGTACTTCAGGTAACTTGTTCGACCAAATGAAAACGACATTACAGGCCGAACGTGCCATTCAAAATGAAAGATGCTACCAAAAAGGGGAAATGCTCCAACAACTTACCATTCAGGATCGGGACATTTTTAAAATGGCAACCATTGGCGGAGCCAAAACCCTTGGTTTGGAAGATAAAATTGGGTCATTGGAAGTTGGAAAACAAGCGGACATCATCATGATAGATGTTCAAAAACTTGGAGTGGCACCGTCCCATAATCCAGTTTCTACCATGGTTTTGTATGCCAAGGAGCATGATGTGGATACTGTGATGATAGCCGGAAACATTTTAAAGAGAGGCGGCAAAATGGTTTATCAAACTACGGATGAACTTATATTGGAATGCCAGATGAATGCAAATGAAATCATGAAACAGATAACCGTTTCAAGTTCTTGATTTGAATCAATAGCCATCGCTTAAATCCAATCGATATTTGTAAAAAAAGAAATGCAAACACCTGTTGATGAACTGTTCGAGGAGTTGAACGAACTGACCCAAAAGGCTTTACAATTTGGCATTGCCCTAAAAAAAATAGAGCACTACCAACTCAAGTTTAAACCAGAACCCACTGTTTGGAACATTTATGAATGCTTGGAACATCTCAATCTTTATGGCGATCACTATTTGAAAGAAATTGAAAAAGCCTTGAACAATTCAAGACCAAATGCAACCAACAAGAATTTTGAGGGAAGCCTGCTGGGCAATTATTTTGTGAAGATCATACGTCCTGTTGATGGTGATATCAAGAAAATGAAGACTGCCAAGACCATGAATCCCATTGCCAGCGATCTTACTTTGGAAACTGTGGACAGGTTCATTTCCCAACAAGAAAAATTATTGGAGCTCTTGAAAAAAAGTAAGCATTATGATTTGAAAAGAACCAAGATAAAAACAACCCTTTCCAATTTCTTGTTCCTCAACCTTTGCGACACTTTAAGGTTCGTGGTTTACCATAATGAGCGACATCTTATACAGGCTGGTATATTGCTCATCAAGGTTGGGAAAAACGCTGGGTTATCTGTCACATAAACAAAAATGAACAGTCTACCAGAGAATTGGAATCATCATCAATCATTTAACAATCAAAAAATGAAGAGTCATTTAAAAACCAAGTTACGTTCAGCAGTGTTTTTTGCATTGATGTGCATAACAGCTTACCCTCAAATGCCATCCAAAGAAATTGATGAACTGGCACACTATGCTCTTGAGACTTTTGGAATTGCGGGAGCCTCAATTGGAATTGTCAAGGATGGAAAAGTAATCCACTTGAAAGGGTATGGCGTAAAATCAGTGAACACCAAAGTCCCTGTTACTGGGGCCACTCCATTTGCCATTGCATCATTGGGCAAGGCATTCACTACAACGGCATTGGCCATATTGGTGGAAGAGGGGAAAATTTCTTGGGACGATAACGTAATCAAACACATCCCAGAATTTAAAATGTATGATCCCTATGTAACGGAAAACTTTACGATCAAAGACTTGTTAACCCATAGAAGCGGTCTGGGAATGGGGGTAGGCGACCTTATGGGTTACCCATCAGGTAGTGACTTTACCATTGTGGATGTACTGGGCAGTTTTCAACATTTTGAGCCCCAATCCCCTTTCAGGACAAAGTTTGATTACGACAACCTGTTGTATTGGGTGGCCGGTGAAGTGATTGCCAGGGTAACCCATTCTAGTTGGGAGCGCTTTGTGGAAAAGAGCATATTTAAACCGCTTCAACTGGAAAACACTTATTCCAGACTTGACAACATAAAGGATTTGGATCAAGTGGCCACCCCCCATTTAAGAGAGAGCAACGGTATTAGGACCATCGATCATTTCAGGGAGAACGTAAATGGAGCCGCTGGAGGAATTTTTTCATCTGCAAAAGATATGTGCGAGTGGATGCTACTCCATCTCAATAAAGGGAAATACGGCCAGAATTTGGAGAAGCAATTGTTTTCTCCAGAAAGTCAATATGAAATGTGGAAAATCCATACGGTTATGGACGCCAGTAAAGACCCTAGGTACAATTCCCACTTCTTAGGCTATGGATTGGGTTGGTTCGTTTCCGATGTTCGAGGACAACTTAGCTTGGTCCATACCGGTGGAGGGCCGGGCATCATGACCAAAATATGGTTACTTCCAGAACTGGATTTGGGCATCATTATTTTAACCAACACAAGCGAGTCAGGCGGAGCTTTTTTTTCATCGGTATCCAAAACCATTGTAGATAGTTATTTGGGATTAGACTCGAAAAATTGGATTGAAGTGTACAACAAAAGGTTTCAACAACGGCAACAACAGGGAGATTTGTTTACCTCGGAAGTATGGAAAGTCATTGAGACCAACACCAATGTACAGCTTAGCCTTGATGATTACATAGGAATTTACAAAGATCGTTGGTTCGGTAAAATAGAAATCTATATAAACAATGGGCAGTTATGGTTTAAATCGTACCGCTCCCCTAAGTTGGTGGGCCCCATGTATCATTACAAGGCCAATACCTTTGCCATTAAATGGGAAGACCGTGATCTTCAGGCCGATGCATTTGCCTCCTTTTTTCTTGATGAAGAAGGATTGGCCACCGAAATCAGAATGAAAGGCATATCACCCAACATGGATTTCAGTTACGATTTCCAGGATTTGTTGCTCATCCGAACAAAAGATTAAAAAGTAATTAATTCATCATCAATCAAAAAATGAAAACACGTACTGTCCATAAATCCATGTTCCTTCCAAATTAGTAACAAGAAGGAACACTGATCAAGGTTTGGATTCGTCGTTAGGCGAAATCTCCAATTCGATCAGTAAAATAATTGATAAACCGATGGAATCGCCCATACTTTTTGATCTATCCAATTAGGACTACTGGTTGGGACAGGAAACAATTGTCCTGAAAAAGAGAAAAATATCCTGAGAAGAATCTACAAATGAAACATAAATATACAAATAATGACTTTTAAGAACATAACAGCATTTGTTTTGTGCCTGTTCATCACACCAATGATGATGGCTCAGGACATAGTGGAAAGAGCAGCAAAAATTGACAGTTTTTTGACCGCTCAAATTGACGAACACCATATCCCCGCACTTTCAGTGGCCATCATTGAGAACGGTGATATAAAATGTGTTGGATCCTATGGAACTGCCAATGTGGAGTTTGATGTTCCAAGCACCGAGCAAACTTCTTTTCAACTGGCATCGGTGACCAAATTATTGAGTGCAACGGCCATTGCCATGCTCATTGAGGAAGGCAAACTCGACTTGGAAGAAAAGGTGGGTTTTTATGTAAAGGACCTTCCCAATTCATGGGAGTCCATGCGCATTAAAGATTTAGTGGCGCACCAATCGGGCATCGTGGATCTTTTGGCACTGAAACAAGAGTTCAATACTGTGGACGATGCCATGCAAACTGCCATTGCCAAACCATTGGACTTTGAACCCGGAACCAAGACGGTATATGCCGGCGGGGATTATGCGGTAATGATGAAGGTTGTTGAGAACATAAGTGGTGTTCCGTTTCAAGAATTCATGTCCACCTACCTTTTTGACAAACTTGGAATGAAAAATTCTGGATACAATAATATGGAACAGGACTTTATTTATCGTACCCAAGATATGATGCCCAATGCTGCCACAACCTATGTTTGGGACCATGAAAAACAACAGCAGCGTATTTTCTCGATGCTGTTCCCAAAATGGACCTATCCAGCAGGTGGTTTGTTCTCTTCCATCGAAGATCTGTCCAAATGGGCCGTGGCATTGGACCAAAACACATTGCTTTCCGAAAAATATCAAGATCTTCTTTGGACGCCCATACAATTAAGGGACGATTCCATCTCCCCTTTTGGCATTGGTTGGATTGTGGACCGATTTGGTGAAGACACAGTAACAGGCCATAGTGGTGGACCCGCCTTGGCCGATATTATGAGACTTCCCGAAAAGAAGATCACGGTCATTGTGTTGACCAACCAAATTTCGCTGCGGCCATTTTTAACCTCAAGTGTTCTAAAACTTTATGTACAACCTACCAGAAACTAAGGGTTTTCCCAACCAATATCAGCTACTAACCTTTTAATAAACAATTCTATGAAAATTTTTAAGAAGGCCATTTTGCTCATGGCCATAACGGGTATTTTAAGTGCTTACGCATGTTCCAATGATGATGGGGACAATTCCATAAATGAACCTCCAAAGAGTGAAGTACCCTCCAATATGACAGGAGATTGGATGGATTCTTGGAGTTGGCTCATGCAATATGAATTTGAACCCCTGCTATACAATCCAACCAACAAAGTATGGTTCCATGGAAGCTACGATGCCTGGTCCATGGACCCCAGACCTGGGTTTGGCCTTCAAATAGATGGGGAGGGAAACTTTATCTGGACCGTAATGGTAAGTACAAGTACGGGTGGATGCCAAGTGTATACAGCTGAATATCTTTCAGGAACCGTGGTCATAAATGAAAATAAAATCACCTTCCTTCCAAAAGTTCGAAGAAAGAAATACCACAGCGTATGTAATCCCGGCAACAATTTTGACCGAGACGAAGACAAAAGTAGCTTCTCCTTAAACTTTAAGGTTTCGGATGGCGAAAGCTATAATGGTAGCGAGGTCAAGGTGCTCACCTTAATACATCCGGATGGTTCCGAAACCGCTTATTCGCAAACTAAAAATTAATCTTAACCCAATAAAATTCACATAAAAATGAAAAAGTCAATTAGTACATTGGCAGGTCTCCTATTATCCATACTTGCCATTTTTTCCTGCCAAAACGATGATGGCGAGGTCATCATAAATCCTTTGTCCGCCAATGCAGGGCAGGACAAACAAACCACAGTCTCCATTTCCGTTTCTTTGGATGGCAGTGCATCCAAAGATTCCGAAGGTGAAACTTTTGAATATGCTTGGAGTATAAAAACAAAACCTTCAGGCAGTACCGCAACCTTAAAAAATGAAGATACCGCAACACCGGATTTTGTCGCCAACATGGTTGGAACCTATGTGGTGGAACTTGAAATCAGCAGGGACAATTGGACTTCAAAAGATGAAGCAAAAGTAACGGTTTCAGAAGTGGCTACGCAACAGATGGTTATTATATCCGAAGATATAACTGAAGACAGGGTACTTACCGATATCTTTCCAGAAGATCATACCAAAATCGACTATTTGATTACGAAGCCGATCAAGTCAACAGCCAAACTGGCCATCAATCCAGGGGTAAGGGTGGCTTTTGCCGAAAATGCAGCGATGACGATCACCTCTACTGGAACTTTTATTTCGGAAGGAGGAGTTGAGGATGAGAAAAAAGTGTATCTGGTAGGTCAAAATGCAACACCCGGTTATTGGGCAGGTATTCTCGTGCAATCGGACGATGCCCAAAACATGGTGAAATATACAGAAATCAACCATGCCGGTGCCGAAAATGAACTGTATTCAACCGAAGCAGTCCTTTTCATGGAAGACTTTAGCAAGATGAGCATTGAAAGTTCTAGGTTTGATAAAAATAAGGGCCTTCAAATTTATGTGGCACCTAATGCAGAAATCAACTCCTTTGTCACAAACTATTTTAACGGGGATGCTGCTGTGGGACACGTAATAGCCTTGCCGGCCCACGAGGTTGAAAAAATTCAACCAGGTAATCAATTTTGGGATGGAGATATTGCAGTGACCACCACTTTTTTGGACAATGGCGAGGTAATTGTCTGGGGACAATACATATACACGCTTTTGGAAGACTTGAAGATCACTGATGGCACTTCATTGGAATTGCCGCAATATGTCAGCATTAAGGTTTCGCAGGACAAACAAATAGCCGCAATGAACGGTGGAGCCATCAAGGCAATGGGTGGCGATGGCAAATGGGTAGAATTTAAAGGTGTGGAAAATGTGTCAGGCTATTGGAAAGGGATTTTCATCCAACACAGTGGCAACAATCCTTCCAAATTTGAATATGCGGTCATCCGAAACGCGGGTAGTTCACCCTTGGCGGGCAATCAACCTGCCTCCATTCATTTAGGGCCTTATGGAGTTGCCTCCATCGATTATACGCACATAAACGAAGGTGGTGGAGATGGCATTGAAGCCACATCAGAAGGAGCTCAACTCACCAGTTTTATTGAAAACCAAATACGTGGCCAGGTTGGCTATCCTTTGGCCGTATCCACCATGAACGTGGGCATTATCGATTACTACACCTATTTTACCAATAATGGTATTCCAAAAGTGAGGGTCGATGGTAATTACCCCATCGCCAGCGATCAAGAAACCGTATGGCCCGGGTTCAACCATACCAATATGAGTTATCACATTAAGGGGTTGAGCAAAGATTTGGTAGTATGGTCTGGGTTGAAACTGGCCGAAGGCGTAGTCATTGAAATGGAAAATGATGCGCGGATTGTTGTGGAAGACGCCAATGGTCGTCAAGGTTACATCAATGCCTTGGGTTCAGCAGATAAGCATATCGTTTTTAAACATACCAATGAAACAGCTGGAGGCTGGTATGGCATAACTTTTTCCAATAGCAACACTTCCAATACGTTTGATTATGTGGAAGTACTGCACGGGGGCAAACCAGTGGCCAATAGCTTCTCTGCCAATATCATTATTGACAATAGCCCTCAGAGCAGCCTCACCATTTCCAATTCAATCATTGGCCACAGTGGGCAGCATGGTATTTCTATTTATAATGACCAAAGGGATAATTTAACCGATACCAATATCAATTATGTAAATGTTCCTGAAAGCAATGTTTATGTATGGTAGCAAAAAGGCATTGGCTATACAACCCTTCATACATATTTTAAATCAAGTTTAGTTAAGAAAAACCGCCGAATATTTTGTTTGGCGGTTTTTATTCATTCCAGAAAAAAATCCATGAAAGTGAAAAACGACATTACATGTCTAAGAATGGCCATTCAATTGGCAAACAATTCAAAGAAAAGTGGCAATTTACCTTTTGGGTGTATTTTGGTAAATCAAAATGGGGAAATCGTTTTGAGAGGAGAAAATACCATTAATTCAGACAGGGATTGCCTGGCCCATGCAGAAATTAACCTCATAAGGGAAGCTAGCAAGGCATACGATTTTTCATATTTGAACAATTGTACCATATTCACAAGCGTTGAACCCTGTCCAATGTGTACTTCTGCTATATACTGGAGCGGTATCGGACGATTGGTTTATGCATTGGACAAGGCCAAATATTACGATATTGTTGGGAGGGAAAACCCCAATTGGCTTTTTGAAATGCCCACAAGGGAGTTGTTGCAAAAAGGGGGCAGAAAGATTGAAGTCATTGGCCCACTATTACAGATTGAAGCCTATGACGAATATTTAAAAATGTAAATTATAGCGGTTTTAGGTTTTCTTGATCTGTTCTTATATATGGATCTCATCTGGAAAGCTGATTTTGTTGGTATGCAATCCTCTGGGATTTGGGACATACCCATGACAAATAAGATATTGCCATTTCTGACCCTAACGGCAAACAGTTATTAAAGAAGGTATTTATACGGGCAGAAAAGGGCAGGTGAATGGCACTTTGTGAAACACTCTTTTAAAGCAATGACATTGCTAAAAAATGAACGAAACCAAGTTTCGCGCTGCAAGCATCCCAACCATACCAAAATTTATTGTGCACCCCACCCTTTTCTTGAAAGTGAATCCCTTTTCATAATGCTCGGGAGAAGAATTCTTCCCCAAAAACAGATAACATTAATGATAATTTATGAATTCAACATGGTCCAAAAAAGGGTAGGGCCACATGTTTACAGAAATCAGTTTAGAACTGAATTGTTTGATTTATTCCATTTCTTTTAAGAAACCGTTTACATCCAACCAATGAGTGAAAGCATCAAACCAACGGTTGCTTGTTCGGTTTGGATTTCCCAGACCGAAACCGTGTCCGCCGTTCTGGTAGAGGTGAAACTCCACGGGAATTCCTGCTTTGTACCATGAATCTATAACTCCAAACTGGCCTCTGAAAAGAAAGTCATCCGTAGCAATAACGTTGAACATCGGCGGTGCGTTCTCGGGAACTTCAACGGGACCCATACCACCATAAATAGGGCCGATAAAGGCTAGTTTCATGGTCTTGGAGTTAAGTGTTGAATGCATGGTTAGCCCTGCACCGGCCGAAAAACCGATCATTCCTATTCTTTCCGTATCCACGCCCCATTCGTTGGCACGATCTATAATCATGGCATAAGCGGCCTCAGCATCTTCCAGTTGGTTGGAGAGATCCCGCTGTGGTGGCGAAGGCGGAGTATCCTCTTCCTCTGCGGAGTCTTCCGAAGGCTCTGGTGGCGCAGGCCGGGGGCGGTTCATCCAAGCGGTAAAGTCTTCGAGCGATTCAGGGGTTGGGTGCAGTCGGTATTTAAGCACAAAGGCCGCTATGCCCTGTTTCGCAAGAGCCTCGGCTACTTCCCATCCCTCGTTTCCCATGGAAAGCCATCTAAAACCACCTCCAGGGGCCACGATTACGGCTGCCCCATTTGCTTTGCCGGGTTCGGGAAGAAAGGGGGTAAGGGTGGCCGTGGTAATGTTCCGTGCCATTGGATCGCCCCACTGGCGAAACCACGACTCGGATGCAGGTTGGTCCTCCACTCCCCCAGTGTTGAGCAGAATGGCTTTTGGCTCATCTGGAGCATCCAACGGGTAAATGGTTCCATCCTGGGACAGAAGATGCTCACTATTGTAGAGCATCACGATTAAAACAAGTGACTTGGCAAATTTTCTTAGTGTTGAGTACATACGGACAAGGTTTGTTGTTAGGTTTTAATGTTAGTGTGAAAAGCACATTTGTAATGCAATATACTATTTTTCAACTATCTAATTTGATTTAGACGTTCAAAAATAAATGTGGCCGAAAAAATTTAATATTTCTTTAACGACTGGTGGAAAAGTAATCTTTGCTTCAATATAGGAATCAGTTTCAATAAAGGGAAAGGCCTAAACAAGTATATGACTTTAAAATTGTGTAAAATCAACACTACTAAAAGTAATTTCTATATATTTAAGCTTATCAAAAGCAATTCAAGATAAATACCGATGAAACTCATAAACCAATCTTTGTTCACCCTTACCTTAATAATTGTTGCACTATTACCATTGCTCTCAGGATGCAGCGATGCTCCTCCAAGAAATGAAGGCCCTGGGGATATTTATGCAGCAGCGGGTTTTACGCCCACGGCAGCACACAGTACTACAAGGGCATTGTTTGCAAACTATAACGGCCCACTTTACCAGCTTACGCGTGAGTCGGACGGAGAAACTCTGGATATAGGTGTGGTACAACCGACTGCTGGTGATCCCGGGGGGTATGCAGATGCTGCTGCCCAAGATGCTTTCTGTGAAGATTCATTGTGCTGGATCAGCATCATATATGACCAATCAGGAAATGGGAACGATTTAAAACAAGCACCTCCCGGAACCTTCAGGGGACTGGAAAAAGGAGGGTTCAATAGCCTTCCCATTGCTGATGTGGCTCCCATTACCATTAATGGCCATAAGGTGTATGGAGCATATGTGATGCCGGGTGCAGGTCTACGAAATAATAATGCCGTTGGCCTTGCCATTAATGATGAACCAGAAGGCATCTATATGGTACTTGATGGTACGCACTATTCCAGTGGTTGTTGTTTCAATTATGGGAACACCTCCACAAACAGTAGGGCAGTGGGTACCGGTACCATGTCCACGGTGTATTATGGTACGGCTACAGCTTGGGGAAAAGGTGAGGGGGAAGGCCCTTGGATTATGTCCGATATGGAAGCAGGGCTTTTTTCAGGCTATGAAACCAAAGAAAATGCCGCAAACCCCACCATAGACTCTTGGCGTTTTGTGACCGGTATGGTGAACGGTGGCGGTGGCAATCAATGGGAAATATGGGGTGCCGATGCGCAAGAAAATGAATTGGTAAATTTCTATAAAGGGGAGCGTCCTCAATCCAAAGAGAATGACAGGTATTACCCCATGCACCGCAAAGGATCGATACAGATGGGTAATGGAGGCGACAATGGTAATGGTTCGGCCGGTACGTTTTACGAAGGCATCATGACGTCTGGATATCCCACAGAGGACGTTATAAAAGCAGTACAGGCCAATATTGCAGCGGCAAATTACAATGTGCCAAATGTTAGCTTATCGCGATTGAAGAGTTTTGCCCCGGGTTCTTCACAAGAATTGACAGTATCCTTTACAAACACATCTTCAGAACCTGTTTCAGGGGTACAACTGACTTTGGATTTACCCAAAGAATGGTCATCAGCAGAAGCTACAAGTTTTGGCGAATCCATCGCCCCTGGCGCTACGGTACAAGCAACTTTTACTATTACGTCCTCAATAGCTGTGGATGCGGATTACCTTAAGGTAAAAGCGGAATGGGGAGACAAAACCTACGAAACTTCCCAGCGTATAAGGAGTGTGCTGCCCATCAAAATAAACGAAGCGAGCTTTAGTGGTGGTGATAACCCAACCAATCAATTCCTTGAATTGTACAATGCCTCGGATGCCGAAGTGGATATTTCCAACTGGTCGGTTATCAATACCCCGGCGGAATGGGCTTCCGTGGAATTGGCAAAAATTCCGGAAGGAACAACATTGGATGCTGGTGAGTTCTACCTTCTCGGTTTGGCACATTCCGGTTTGGTGGCACCCGCAAATGCAGGCGATACAAAAATTAATGTACGTAGTACTGAAGGTCTGAAAATCGGTCAGCAGATTACTGTTGATGGCGAAAGTGCCACCGTTGCCAGCATCGGCACTCCTGCAACGGATAAGACCATACTCTTTGTGCCCGTATCAACGGGGCCTTGGCTTCATTTTCCTGCGGGTACAACCAATCTGCCCGTTGCCAACGCGGAAGGTTTTGCGGTAGGGGATAAAATCGGTATTGACTTGGGCGGGAATTATGAGGTGGCCACAGTTACCAAAGTCGGTAAGGCTGCCACGCAGAGTAACCTTGCAGAACCCGCTAAAGCAGGCGACACCATTATAAAAGTATGGCGAAATGCAAACATGAGCCCGGGGGATACCCTTACCATCAACACAGGTGCCCGTGTGGAGTTAGCCGTGGCGAAAAATGTTATCAGTGAGGTACAGAGACCCTATCGGGGCCGATTTGTGGGAGACCCCGGTGAGGTGGAATTAACCGCACCGCTTCAGAAAGACCACATGCTTGATGTAGATGTTTCTTCGCCCGGTACGGGCATCAGCTTTTCGCCGGCCACACGTTTTGCCCATAAAAGTGGTGACGCCGTTCAAGCATTGGGCAGTGGTGTTACCCTAAATGCAGGTTTGGCAGAATCCCATGAAACAGGAGCGCCGATACTATTTTCAGGAAATACATCGGTTGGGTACCAAGGGACTGTTCAACCTGATCAATATTACGGACTTCCCATGTCCATTTATGCTGGTACAGTGGCACTTATGGATTCCAGTGGAGAAGTGTTGCAAGATGCCCTGGTTTATGGTTCACAGCAGGGGAACTCCAGTGCACGCGGCTCGGTACCCACTCCAGCCATAGCTACGTTGGAAGGTGATCAAGGACAGGGAGGCTGCATCGCGGTACTTCCGGGGACCAGTCAAGGTTCTTTTAATGCTTCTTATGATCCCATGATCCGAAGTCTGGGACGTTTCCCCGATGGTAATGACAGCGATAGCAATTGTGAGGATTTTACATCACAAAATATCATCACATTGGGTAGTACAGCTTATGCCAATTCCAAAAATATTAAGGTCATTAGTGCGGAAGGTTTGACTGCAGGTCAGCAAATCGTTATTGGAACGGGTGCTGAAGCAGAGCATGCCGAGATTACTGAAGTAGGCACCTCGGGAGCGACCACAGTAACTTCAGCGGTACGTGCTGGTGCAACCACGATCCCTGTTGCAAGGATTTTTGGTTTTAGCAAAGGTCAAAGCATTACCATTGGGAATGGCGCAAGATCGGAATCGGCAGTAATTTCATCGATTACCTTCCCACGCCGCAATTTTGAAAATCCGGATGAGAGCCAAGGACCGTCCATCACGGTGGAAAAAGGACTGCGCTATGCCCATGGTACTGGCGAACAGCTTTCGGGAAGTGGAATTACACTGAGCAAAGGTTTACGCAAATCCCATGCTGAAGGCACGCAAGTATCCAGTAGTCTTCCTACACCGGGAAGCGCCAATGGGTTTTAAAGGTAGTTTCGCTGTTTAAGTGACAGTCCTATGAATCCCGAAACAGTCGATTACTTACACAAGTAAATGTCATCGAAGTAAATAAAATCATTATCAGTCTTGCATTTTAAATGTGTAGGTCTTTCCTTTTTCCGTTGTTATATCATGGAGGAAGGTTTTGGGCAACATTAGATCTTCAATGGTTGAACCTTCAGAAATTAAAGGCTGTGCCGTTTCTTCTATGGTAAAGAATCCATTGGGATTGGTTCCAGTGGCGGTTTCCAATTCACCAGTTCCGATCAATTCAATTTCATTGGGCACACGAAGTCGTAAGTTTCCGCCTAAATGGGATTTTATTGTGGCTACCAAGAGTTTTTTGTTTTTCCATTCCAGAGCAACCACTTCAAAGCCCCCTCTGGCTTTTAAACCGCCCACATAACCGTTTTCGAGCGCATCCGGAACGGCAGGGAGCAAATGAACCGCTCCATCGGAACTTTGCAACAACATTTCAGAGATGCCCGAAGTACATCCAAAATTACCATCGATTTGAAATGGTGGATGTGCATCAAAAAGATTGGTATAAGTACCACCTCCACCTTGATTTATTCCCACAGGGGTCAATTGATCTTTGATCAATTTATAGGCATGGTTGCCGTCTTGCATTTTAGCCCACCAATTTACCTTCCAGCCCATGCTCCATCCTGTTGATATATCCCCCCGCTGTAACAAGGTATTTTTTGCAGCAGCGAAAAGTTTGGGAGTCCTGTAAGGCGAAATTTGATTGGATGGAAAAAGTCCATATAAATGGGAAATATGACGATGATGGTCATCCGGCGAATCCACATCGTCCAACCATTCCTGTAGCTGATTGTGTTTACCGATTTGCATGGGGGGCAATTTGCTACGCAAGACCTTGAGCGAATCTATAAAAGCGTTCTCTTTTCCCAAAACTTCAGCAGCTTGGATATAGGTGCTGAACACATCAAAAACCAATTGATTGTCCATGGTAGATCCTGCAGTAATGGATGAACCTTGATGGGCTTCGGGGGCATTTTCGGGGGAATTACCGGGGGCAACGACCAAATAGGGGTAGTTGGGGTGTTGCACCAAAAAGTCCGTATAAAATTCAGCAGCCCCTTTCAATGCTGGAAAAGCGGATTTCAAAAAAGTAGTGTCCCCGGTGTACAAATAATGCTCCCAAAGATGCTGGCTCGTCCAAGCCCCTCCACCATTCCAGATGCCCCAAAACGCTCCGTCAATGGGGCCTGTTATCCGCCAAATATCCGTGTTGTGGTGAACCATCCAACCTCTTGCCCCGTACATGGTCTTTGCGGTTTCCTTACCTGTTGTTGAAAGTTCTTCAACCATTTTAAGAAAAGGTTCATGAAGCTCGGAGAGGTTGGTCCGTTCCGCAGGCCAATAGTTCATTTCTGCATTAATGTTGATGGTATATTTGCTGTCCCAAGCGGGCTTCATTCTATGATTCCATATCCCTTGCAGATTTGCGGGCTGCCCTCCGGGTTGTGAAGACGATATCAATAAATATCTGCCATATTGAAAGTACAGGGCGACAAAGGACGGGTCTTTGGTGTTTCTGAAATTCGCCAGTCGTTCATCGGTGGGCAATTTTGAAGCTTCCGTGCTTCCAAAGTCCAAAACAACCCTGTTGAACAATTCTTGGTATTTTTTTGTGTGGTCGGATTTCAACAGCTCATATTCCTTATCAAAACCAGCATCCAAAAAGGCCTTTGCACGTTTCATTTCATCACCGTTGAGATCTTGGTACGAATTGAAATTGGAAGCAATGGAAACCATCAAAATGGCATGGTCAGCATTTTCAATTGTAATGGATGTGTCGGTTTGTGTGATTTTCCCATTTTCGGTCTTTGATCGCATCAGCGCATTAAATTCAACTTTGCCTTCAACACCCTCATGATCGCTGGTTTTTCCCCAAAGGGAAATCTGATTCTCCCCATTGACTTCAATTTTGGAATCAGCATGAGGGGTAGTAAGGTTAGCCGTAAATGAAATTTTACCGGGCTGATCTGCCGCAAGCCGAACGATCAATAATCGGTCTGCCAATGAAACAAAAGCCTCTCTGGTATAAGTGATACCATCAATTTTGTAGGATGTTTTGCTTATGGCTTTGCTGATATCCAACTCCCGGTGATATGCTTCGTAATCATTGTGGCCAGGAAAGGATAATTCCAGATTTCCAACAGGTTGGAACATTTGACCATGGGATTTTTTGGTAATGATCTTTTCATTGGTCAGTTGTTCAGCAGCCTTGTATTCTCCATTGAATATGAGTTCCCTCACTTTGGGAAGTGCTTCTAGGGCATTCGGATTGTCGTTTCGGTTTGGACTTCCACTCCATACGGTATGTTCATTGAGTTGGAATATTTCGGTGCCCACATTGCCATAGACCATGGCTCCCAAGCGCCCATTGCCCAAGGGAAGTGCATTTTCCCATGTGTCGCCGGAAGGTTCGTCATACCAAAGTTTCAAATCTTCGGATTGCTGTCCAAAAAACAGATAGGGGATCAAGAAGCCAATGCAATAAAGTAGTTTTTTCATATCGTAACGGTGGATTGTCATCTTGGGTGATACGCCTTTAGTTGAAGTGTTTAATAGATACATATATTCTTTTTTTATTGAGAAAGGATGGCTGCATTTTAAAAGGTTACTAGATGTTCGGGCATTTGATGTACACCAGTGCACCCAATTTGCTCCATCACTTGTCTCAATTGTGTTTTTAATAGCGAAATGGTATGGTCCCCACCTGCATTGCCCAAAGCCGCAGCCCCGTACATAAATGGGCGTCCCATAAAGGTAAAATGGGCTCCGCTGGCCAAAACTCGTGCGATATCCGGTCCAGAACGTATGCCACTGTCCATCATAATTGTGATTTGGTCGCCATATTTGTCCACAATCCGTTTTAAGGGTTTAATTGTGGATTCCCCGGCATCCAATTGTCTGCCACCGTGGTTGGAAACAATGATACCATCCAATCCCAATGAAATTGCTTTCTCCGCATCGACCTCTGTAACCACGCCTTTTAAAACCAATTTTCCTTTCCAAATGTCCCTTATGGAAGCAATCTTGTCCATGTCCATTCTCTTGCTGAAGGTCTGGTCCATAAAATTGCCCAGTTGTTTTAGGTTCAAGACCTTGGGCATATACGGTTTCAGCACTTCAAAATTGGGTTGTCCATGGCGTAAGGTTTGTAGGGCCCATTCGGGTTTGCCCAAAATCTGTAAAATGTTGCTCAAGCTCATTTTTGGAGGCATGGACAGCCCATTTTTTATTTCCTTGGGACGAAACCCAAAAACCGGTGTGTCACAGAGCAATACCAAAACCGGGCAGCCAGCGGCTTCGGCGCGTTTGATTAAGTCATTACGGACGGATTCCTCTGTGGGGTGGTATAGTTGAAACCAAGCATTACCTTCGGTAATTTCACTGATGCGTTCCATGCTGGAAGTTGTTACCGTACTCAGAATGAACGGAATGTTATGGGCAAATGCCGCTTTGGCCAATATTTCGGGGGAGTTGGGCCACATAAGTCCCTGTAGCCCAATGGGTGCTACTCCAAAAGGGGCGTCATATACTTTGCCAAAAAGTTCAGTGGTGAGGTCAGCTCCAGGATAGCTGTCCAGATAACGGGGCAGCAGTTCAACCTCTCGTATGTCCGAAGTGTTTTTTCTGAGACAGACCTCTTCATTGCAGCCCCCATCAAGATACTCAAAAGCAAATTTTGGGATACGCCTACGGGCCTTTTCCCTCAAATCCTCTATGGATGGGTATTTTGGGTTGAATTGTATTTGTTTTTGATTTCTCATGCGGTCTGTAAATCAAATATTTTATCCATCAACACCCATTTTTCACCCGGTTTGGCCGTCGGAATTGCCTGCTGGTACTTCCACATCAGTTCTTCCCATTCCTGAACTTTTGAACTGTTCGCATCGGCTTGCTGTTTCTTTTCAAATGAGAACGATTCATCAACTTCCATGACCATGAACAATCGATTCCCGGCCCTATAGATTTCCATTTGCTGGATTCCGGATTTCAGAATGCTTTCCAAAATCTCTGGCCATACGTTTTTGTGGTAGTCGATATACGTGGCGATGCTATCTTCGTCATCCACTAGATCAAGGGCAAGGCCATATCTTTTTAAATTTCCCATTTCCTCGCTGTTTCAAAATGTTTGTATGTTCTAAATCCAAACCAAACAATAAAGGCAAAGCAGCACAGGGGCAGGATGAAGGAGAAATTCACTTCTGATACCCCAATAATTTGGGTGTCGGCCACATCATTTCCCCCAATATCAATGATCATACCTTGTAGCTTTGGCATCAATGCGCCCCCTACAATGGCCATGATCAATCCCGCTGCTCCCAATTTGGATTCTTCCTCGGTCAAGTTGTCCAAAGAAATACCGTAAATGGTCGGGAACATAACCGACATGAAGAGTGAGACACAGACAAGGGAGTACAACCCAATTTCTCCTTGGATAAAAATTGTTCCCAAGGTGGCCATGCCCGCAAGGATGGCAAACCACATCAACAACTTTCCGGGGCTGATAAAACGGAGCATATAGGTACCGATTGCCCTGCCCACCAAAAAGAAAATAAAGGCCAGAAATTGGTAGTTTGCAGCCGTGTCACTGGAGATTCCAATGGCTTCTGCATATTGATAAATATAGGTCCAACACATGATCTGCGCTCCCACATAGAGTACTTGCGAGATGACACCCAAAACATAACTGGGTCTTTGGAACAGGGCTTTTCCTATTTGTTTGACCGAGGGGAGTTCCCCATCACTTTTGGCTTGTGGCATCTTACTGATCAAAATAAGCACGAAGACAAAGAGGATTACCAGTCCTAAAATAACATACGGGTCTCGTATGACCATTAAATCGGAAGTGCGGATCAATACCTTTTTAGCCTCAGTCAGAGAGCTGAAATTTATAATATTGTCAGACTCCAACTTTTTCAATACGAATTGCTGGGCCACCAGAAGGCCCAAAATTGAACCTACCGGATTAAATACTTGGGCGAGGTTGAGACGCTGTGTTGCGGTTTCCCTATCGCCCATGGCCAAAATATACGGATTGGCCGTTGTTTCCAAAAAGGCGAGGCCAAAGGTGAGGATGTAAAGACTTAAACAAAAGAACCAAAATTTTTCGGTGATGGCAGCAGGATAGAACATAAGTGCTCCGGCAGCATATAATGCCAACCCGATCAAAACCCCGGTCTTGTACGAATATTTCCTCACAAAATGTGCTGCGGGCAGGGCCATGCAAAAATAGCCGCCATAAAATGCCATTTGGACCCATGCTGCCTGGGAATTGGAAAGTTCCAGAACTTTCTTAAAGGCCTGGACCATAGGATCCGTAACAGCGTTGGCAAATCCCCAGAGCGCAAAAAGGGAGGTAATCAATATAAATGGGAGCAGAACACCTTTGGGTACTATTTTTGATTTTTCCATTGCTGAGTTTTAAAGAGCACGATCTAAATGGGTGTAGCCACCATCCACAAAGACAAGTTGGCCTGTTGTATGGCTTGATTTTTCGGAAAGTAGGAACACAACGGCATTGGCAATTTCCTCTGCTGTTGTCATCCGGTTTTCCAAGGGGATGTTGTCCGTGATTTCCTTTAATCGTTCCTTTGGATTTTCAAATGTATTGATCCATTTCTTGTAGAGGGGCGTATAACATTCTGCAACAATTACGGCATTTACCCGGATGGAATAGGGAAGGAGTTCCACGGCCCATTCCCTTGTAAGTGAATTTCTGGCGCCATTGGCAGCCGTATAGCCGGAAGTATTGCCCTGTCCCGTAAAAGAAGTTTTTGATCCAATGTTCACAATGCTTCCCTTGTTCTTTTTTAGATAGGGCAGTACATAATGGGCCATGACATAATAATGTCCCACATTGCGCTCCAAGGAACGCAAGAAATCTTTATAGTTGCCATGTTCCAGACCAACACCATCATTGATCCCTGCGTTGTTGACCAATCCATTGATCTTGCCGTAACGTGCTATGGTTTTTTCTATGGCCTTTTTACATTGTTCCGGGTCTGTAAGTTCTGCTATGGCATAGAAAGCTTCACCACCTTTTTCCTTGATTTCTTCCGCAGTGGAACGGACATCTTTTTCTGTTCTTCCAATGATAACCGGTATCGCATTTTCTTCCGCCAAAGCAAAGGAAATTCCTTTTCCAATCCCTTTGTCGCCACCCGTGACCAGTATAACCTTATCCTTTAATCCTAAATCCATTTTTGTTGTTTATAAAGCGTCTTTTTGGGTTTTCGATTAGTTTTCATGTTCACCATAGCTTTTTTATAGCTGAATACCATAAAATTTTAGGGCATTCAACCCTATAATTTTTGCCCGGACATCCTTCTGCAAATGCATAATATAGTCCTCAACAATTTCTACAACCTCTCCATACTGGGCAGAGAGGAGGCATACAGGCCAATCTGAACCGAACATGATTTTATCCGGACCAAAGGAATCAAACACGTTGTCAAGATAGGGGACGAAATCATTTTTTGTCCAACCACCCCACGCAGTTTCTGTTACCATCCCTGAAATTTTACAATACACATTATCGTGCTTTCCCAATTCGGAAATATGATTTGCCCACATTGCGTCCACCTTCCCATCAATCTTGGGTTTGGCAATATGGTCGATTACAAAGGGTTGTTCCGGAAAAAGTTTGACAAGTTCCAAGGCTGCTGGCAATTGTTTGGGATAAATTAGAATATCGTAGGTAAGGCCATGTTTTTGCAACAAGGAAATTCCCTTTTTAAAATCGGGGCGAAGCATGAAATTGTCATCTGGTTCATCCTGCACCACATGTCTAAGGCCTTTAAGTGCATTATTTTGGGAATATTCCCGCAGTTTTTCTTCAATGGTATCAGCACAAAGATCCAACCAGCCCACCACTCCTTTTATAAATGGATGTTCCTCGGCCAGATGTAATAAAAATGCGGTTTCCGTTTCGGATTGTTGGGCTTGAACGGCGATGCAGCCACTAATTCCATTTTTTTTGAGCAATGGGTGTAAATCGGACGGCAAAAAATCCTTTTTTAGGGTTTCCATGGAAGCATCAATCCAAGCGTGGGTCGTTGGATGGTATTTCCAAAAATGTTGGTGGCTATCGATTTTTATTTCACTCATGTATTTTCATGTGTTGCTTAGTGAAGAGGAGTTTTGCCCATTTTCCACAAAGTGAATCCCTCCATTACGGACTTGCAAAAACTAAAAGTAAGGAATACACGATTAAATTCAAACGTTTGAACAAAATATCTATTTTCTTATTTTGGATGATTCCCTGATCAGTAGTTTGGGGGACAAGACTTGTTTGCTCGGGACATGGTTATGGGATTCCTCGGCCCTAAGCTGATTAAGGATGGCTTTTGCAGCATGATTTCCCATTTGTTCACTGAATTGGTCAACGGTGGATAGGGAAGGGGACACGTATGTAGTAAAATTTTCGTTACTGAAACCCATTATGCCAACTTCTTCGGGCATTTTTTTTCCTCTCTCCCGCACTGCGTTCATTGCCCCAAGGGCAAGGACATCACTCAAACAAAATAGGGCATCTGGCGGGTTTTTACGATCCATAAGTTGGGCTGCTGCCTTTTTCCCAGACTCAAGGGAAATATCTGTTTCAACGATGAGGTTTTCATCAAATTCCCTACCTGTTTGGGCGAGTACCGCTTTGTATCCATCCAAACGCCTTTTATAGGGAAGAAGCTCTAGAGGTCCACTGATAAGCCCAATTTTCCCATAGCCTTGGTCAAATAAATGTTTTGTTGCCTTGGTAGCCGCATCAAAATCGTCTATCATGATCTGATCAACATCCAATTCTGGAATGGTACGATCAAAAAGGACAACCTTTACCCCATTCGCCAAAGCCTTGATAAAGTGTGAGGAATCTTTGGTATTGGAGGCGATTGAAGCGATAATGCCCTCGACCTGTGCGTTGAGAAAAACATCAACCTGCGCAACCTCTTTGTTTGTCTCATCTTTGGACTGTCCTATCACTATGCTATATCCGGCTTGGCCCAGCACATCCTCTATCCCCTTGATTGCGGTAGAAAAGAAATTCACATGGATATAGGGCACAATAACCCCGATCAACCCGCTCTTGCCTTTGCGAAGTCCGGTGGCCATATTATTTCTTTGGTAACCCAATTGCTCCGCAACCTTGGCCACTTCTTTTTTGGTTTTTTCGGACATACGTGGATGGTTGCTCATGGCTTTTGATACAGCTGATGGGCTGATTCCCATATAGTTGGCAATATCCACTATGGTAGGTTTTCTTTTCTTCAATATCTTCTAGCTTATAGGTATCCTAAATCAGTAAATTAAAACAAATATCCAATTTTAGTGGATTTTCTGAATACCTTCCAAAGGTTCAACAAATATCATACATTTGTTCAAACGTTTGAAATATAACTTAAATTTTTGTGCTTTATGAAGTATGTGGTCTGCGAAAAGCCGGGTAATTTTGTCTTAAATGAGAAGGAAGTGCCCAAAAGAAAAGGGAATGAGGCATTGCTGCGAATTAAGAACGTGGGTATATGTGGCACCGACATCCATGCGTATGGTGGAAACCAAGCCTTTTTCACCTATCCACGAATTTTAGGCCATGAACTTTGTGCAGAAGTCGTAGAAGTAGACAACAACACCGATACTATAAAAGTAGGGGACAGGGTGGCCATCATGCCCTATTTGAGCTGCGGTACGTGTATAGCCTGTACCCATGGAAAAACAAATTGCTGTTCCAATATTAAGGTGATTGGGGTCCACACAGATGGGGGCATGCAGGAACTTATCAGCCTGCCCACAAATGTCTTGATTCCGGTGAATCATCTTACCGAAGACGAAACGGTTATTATTGAGCCTTTGGCAATTGCCGCCCATGCCATTCGCCGGGCATCCTTAAAGAAGGGGGAGACCATTGTTGTCATGGGTTGTGGCCCCATTGGAATTGCACTGATGGCACAAGCTCGGATAATTGGTGCGCGTGTCATAGCCATTGATATAGACAACAAGCGGTTGAAATATGCCATGGACAACATGGGAGCCGATCATATCATTAACACTGTTGAGGAAAATGCAGAGGAAAGGGTCATGGAGCTAACCAATGGCAATCTTTGTGAGGTTGTATTTGATGCCACTGGGGCAAAGCGAGCCCTGGAGGAAGGGCCAAAATATATGTGCCATGGCGGGAGGTACGTTTTGGTCGGTTTATCAAAGGGCGATTTAGTCTATAACCACCCACAGATCCATGCCAAGGAAACCACATTGTTATGCAGTAGGAATGCCACTTATAAAGATTTCGAGCATGTCATTCAAATGATCAAAAGTTTCCCAACCGATAAATACATCACCCATCGAATGAAGTTTTCGGAATTACCCGAAATCTTTGATGATTTTATCGGTTCCGATGATCTGGCGGTTAAGGCGGTAGTGGACATCGGTTAGATTGATTTATAGGTGCAAATACACATTTCCAACCCCATCACCCTAAAAATTTATAGCGAATATGTCAAAAAAAAGACCCATTAAGATTGTTCAATTTGGTGAAGGCAACTTTTTAAGGGCATTTGTGGGCTATGCATTTCACAAGCTTAATACCGAACTGGATTTCAACGCTGGAATTGCGGTGGTACAACCCATTGAAAATGGACTTGTTGACGTTCTTAATGAGCAGGAAGGGCGGTATACCCTGTTTTCAAAGGGAGTAGTGGGGGGTACTGAAATTCAGGAAAAATACCGGATTGACGCCATTGAACTTGCCGTGAATCCCTATGCCGATTTTGAATCCTTCATAATGTTGGCCCATGAACCGGAATTGCAGTTTGTCGTCTCCAATACTACAGAGGCCGGAATTGCCTATGATGAAAAGGATACCCCAAACATGGCACCACCCAATTCGTTTCCGGCTAAGCTGACCGTTTTTTTATACGAACGGTTCAAGCATTTTAAGGGAGATCATAGTAAGGCCCTTACCATTATTCCATGCGAACTGATCAACACCAATGCCGATGCACTAAAGGCATTGCTGCTTCAAAATTGTACAGCGTGGGAATTGGGGTCCGATTTCAAAAACTGGATTGAGGATGGCTGTAGTTTTCACAATACATTGGTAGATCGGATTGTTCCGGGCTATCCCAAGGATGATATTTTGAGCTATACCCAACAATTGGATTATGAGGACAAGTTGATAGTTACCTCAGAGGTGTTTTTTTTGTGGGTAATAGAAGGCGATGAAGCGCTCAAGAAAAGGCTTCCATTTCATAAAACAGGGCTTGATGTAAAAATCGTTTCCGATATGCAGCCCTATAGAACCAGAAAAGTGCGAATCTTGAATGGGGCACACACGGCAATGGTACCCTTTTCCTTGATGTATGGAAATAGCACCGTAAAAGAAACCGTTGATGATAGATTCACAGGGAAATTTGTTTCAGACATTATTTTTGATGAGATCATTCCCACTTTGGAACTGGATAAAGCGGAACTGGAAATTTTTGCCAATGCGGTTTTGGACAGATTCAGAAATCCGTTTATAAAACACTATTTGGCCAGCATTGCATTGAACACTATCTCCAAATTTAAGGTGAGGGTGCTGCCAAGCCTATTGCAATACAAAAAAAATACAGGCAAACTACCGGCTGGACTGGTATTTGCCTTTGCATGCCTACTCCGATTTTATAAAGGCGAGTGGAAAGGGGAAAAACTTCCTGTGAATGACGACGAAAACATTGTATCTTATATTCAGAAGATTTGGAAATCTACACATGATGTCCAATCCATAGTTGATGGCATCATTGCCGAAGAAAAGTTTTGGGGACAGGATTTGACCAAAGTAGCAGGCTTGGGGGAAGCCCTGACAATCGCCCTGGAACATATTGAAAGGAACGGGATAGAAGTGGGTTTCAATGAATTTTGCAATCATCTAAAAAAATAGACATGAAAAAGCTGATAAAGGTACATCCCGATGACAATGTGGCCATTGCCCTTATCGATTTGTCCAAGGGCGACCATATCGAGTTTGGGGATATACGCATGGAATTACATGCTGATGTTCCTGCCAAACACAAAATCAATTTACAACCTCTAAAGAAAGGGGACAAAATCTATATGTATGGTGTATTGGTGGGCACGGCACAAAAAGATTTGGACAAAGGAATGCTTTTGACCACTGAAAATGTAATACACCAAAGCGCTGTTCCCACTGGAAGAAAAGTGGATGTGGAATGGTCTGCCCCAGATGTCTCCCAATGGGAAAAGCGGCAATTTATGGGATACCACAGAGCAGATGGCCAAGTGGGAACAGAGAATGTTTGGCTATTTTTCCCACTTGTTTTTTGTGAGAACAAGAACATTGAGCGTTTAAAGGAGATTTTTGACAAGGAACTATACGTGGATGAAGTAAGTGAGCAAAGGCATCTGCTCCGATCGCTCATCAGTGGGGAAGAAGAAACGGTTCGGCCCACATTGGAGCGAAAATCAATATTCAAAAATGTCAAGGTAAAGTTTATTACCCACCAAGGTGGGTGCGGGGGAATCCGGCAAGATTCCGAACTTTTGGCCAAATTGTTGGCAGGCTATGTGAACAACTCCAATGTTGCCGGAGCCACTGTGCTTAGTTTGGGCTGCCAGAATCTACAGATTAAGACTTTTAAGGAGGCACTGGGTACAATCAACCCAAATCTAAAAAAACCGGTGTTGATCTATGAACAACAACAAATGGGGACAGTGGAAAATATGATGAACACCATCATAAAAGACACCTATGGGGCCTTGATTGAAGCAAACGAAATCGAAAGACAACCCGCACCCCTCTCAAAATTGAAGTTGGGTCTGGAATGTGGCGGGTCGGACGGTTTTTCGGGCATATCGGCTAATCCAACGTTGGGGTATGTGTCTGATATTCTTGCCGCTTTGGGCGGTTCACCAATTCTTTCCGAGTTTCCTGAACTCTGTGGGGTAGAGCAGGAGCTGGTCAATCGGTGTGTGGATGATGAAAAGGCCGATAAATTTCTCAACCTGATGAAGACCTATGAAAAATCTGCCATTGATGCCGGGTCGGGTTTTGATATGAACCCATCCCCTGGAAATATAAAAGATGGACTTATCACCGATGCCATGAAGTCTGCCGGTGCGGCTAAAAAAGGCGGGACCTCACCCATAACGGATGTGTTGGACTATGCCGAATATGTCACCAAACCAGGACTCAACCTGCTTTGTACCCCGGGCAACGATGTGGAAAGTACCACCGGTATGGTAGGCTCTGGGGCAAATATAGTGGTGTTCACCACGGGGCTTGGCACCCCAACGGGCAATCCCATAACACCGGTGATCAAGGTTTCCTCCAATACCATTTTGGCAGAAAGGATGCCCGATATCATTGATGTGGATACGGGCCCTGTGATACGTGGGGAGAAGAGCATTGAGGAAATGGGCACCCTATTGATGGAATATATCATAGCTGTGGCCAGCGGCGAGAAAACAGCCAAGGCTGATATGCTGGGACAGGATGATTTTATTCCTTGGAAAAGAGGGGTGTCCTTGTAACCCTATTTTTTATAAGCCACGCAGGTTTGTTTGGATATTCCAAGACCTTCAATACCAAGTTCCATAGTATCCCCCGGCTTTAGGTATTTGGGTGGATTAAAACCAAGACCGACTCCAAAAGGGGTTCCGGTTGAAATGACATCACCGGGCAAAAGGGTCATAAACTGACTGATATAGGAAACCACCTCCTGCACATTGAAAATAAAATCTGATGTTGATGAATGCTGTAGGCGTTCACCATTGACCTCCAACCATAATTCCAGATTATTGGGGTCTTTTATTTCATCGGCTGTGGCAATGAATGGACCTAGGGGAGCAAATGTGTCACAGCCTTTGCCCTTGCACCATTGTCCTTCTTTCTCTATTTGGAATGCCCTTTCACTGATATCGTTGTGAAGGACATACCCTGCAATATGGTCCATGGCTTCTGATTCTTCAATATAGGAAGCTTTTTTGCCGATGACAATGGCGAGTTCCACTTCCCAATCGGACTTTTCAGAATTTTTGGGAATAATGACCTCATCAAATGGGCCACATATGGCAGTGGTCGATTTAAAGAAAAGTACAGGTTCCTTTGGGATGGCCATACCGGCCTCTTTGGCATGCATTGCATAATTCAATCCCACGCATACAAGTTTTGAGGGTCTTGCCAAAGGCGGGCCCAAGCGAATTTCATTATCTATGGTAGGGCAATCGGATTCATGGTCGCTCAGCCAATTTCTTAGCTTTTCTATACCATTGTTTCCAAAAAACGCCTCAGTATAATCCATTCCAAATGCAGATACGTCAAGTCTTGTCCCGTCTGCCAATTGCACACCGGGTTTTTCATTTCCGGCAGTTCCAAATCGAATTAATTTCATGTTCTGTATTTAACCTTTTAACTTAATGAACCCACCATCGATGGGGTAATCGGTTCCTGTTATAAATTTAGCCTCATCCGAACAAAGGAAGAGGGCCAAGTCCGCAACTTCTTGTGGCTCCGCCATGCGTCCTATGGGTTGGGTCTTGGAAAGTTTTTCAAAAATTTCTTCTTCCTGACCCGGGTAGTTCTTTTTAATGAACCCATCCACAAAAGGCGTATATACCCTCCCCGGGGAAATGGAATTGCACCGTATTCCGTGGTTTACATAATCGTTGGCAATGGAATAGGTCATGGTAAGCACTGCTCCTTTGGTCATTGAATAGGCAAAACGGTCCGTAATCCCTACTGAAGCCGCCACAGAGGCAATGTTTAAAATAATACCACCTCCTTTTTTCTTCATGTAGGGCAGTATTGCCTTGGTGCAATTATAAACACCTTTAATATTAACATTGTATAGCTTGTCCAGATCTTGCTCGGAAACGGCCTCAATATTTCCCACATGGGCAATGCCTGCATTGTTCACTAGAATGTCCGGGACTCCATTTTCAGTAATTTTGCCAATGATTTGGTTTACATTTTCTTGATTGGAAACATCGCATATATGTGCCTTGGCATTGTTGCCCAATGCTTGAATTTCAGAAAGGGTATCTTGGGATGCTTCGTCATTAAAGTCCAGAATATGTACTTTGGCCCCATAAGAGGCAAATGTCAGGGAAATAGCTTTTCCAATTCCACTGCCTCCTCCGGTCACAATGGCTGTTTTACCGTGTAAACTAAACTTCATTTTAAGGGTTACTTCTAAATTTTATGTTTTTCATGGGTTGCCACCGGGAAACAAGACATCTTGGTCTTGACTGCAATAATAATCAGTTTTTTCATTAAATGGGTCTGTAGTTCCATCTTTTCCATTTTAAAGATCCATCAATTTTTGTATGACCGCTGGAATAATGAAAAGTTTCAAGGAAATCTACGTAAAGAATACCCATGGTACAGTGAAATTCTTAACAGTTCAACTGGTTGATTGGGTGTGAATGGTCAGAAGCGTAAATTTTATATTTATAAATAAAGAACTTCTTTTTTTGATATAATTGGGCATTGGGCAAAAATAATTTGCAAGGTTCGCAAAAATTTCATTAATTTTAAAATGTAATAAGCACACTTATTAAGGGATATGATAATGATATGAATCCGTCTTTCTGTATTGGACATTCCCCGCCAGACAGTTAGATAACAGAATTAATAGAATTTTTTTCTACTAATGAATAGCTAACCTTATGGATACGCCAACACGATTTGATGAATCTAGAACTGATCTTAAACCATACGGATTGGGCTGTGAATTGTGGCAACCCAAGAGAATGAAGAGGGAAGAGCGACATAACGAGTTGGAAATCAATTTTTTGCCAGATTGTTCAATTACGTATCTAATAAGCAACCGAAAATTCAAGATAAAGAGGGGGACGGTAATAGCATTTTGGGCTCTTATGCCACATCAAGTCATTGACTTTAAAAAGGATTGTCCCTATTATGTCATCACCATACCATTCTCTGTTTTGCACGAATGGAACTTGCCAAAAACATTTCTTGATTCCATTTTTAAGGGAGAGGTACAGATTACACGGGATTTAGAAGATATTGAGTTTGAAAAAAAGCGTTTTGATAGATGGTCTTTAGAGCTTGACAAAAGGGGATCGGAACTCTATGCTGCCTGTTCACTGGAAATTTGTGCTTTTATAAAACGCTTAGCTTTGAAAAACTTACCCCAGTCTTGCGAACAGAAAGTTAAGCCGCCGCCTATAAACCTTGTGGAAAGAATGGCAATGTTCATTGCCAGTAATTTTACAGAACCCATTAAGGCGAGTGATGTTGCAAGAGAAGTAGGACTCCATCCTGACTATGCCAATTCAATCTTCAAAAAAGCATTTTGTAAGACCATCTCAAATTATATTATAGGGCAGCGGGTACTTTATGCTGAAAGAAAGCTATCAATTTCTGATGAGCCCATTACTTCATTGGCCTTTCAATCGGGCTTTAGTTCCATAAGTAGATTCAATGCGGCGTTTAAGAAAAAAAACAAACTGACTCCCAGAGAATACCGCAAAAGGCATTTATTAACCTTGGACCTGAAGATAGGCCAGGAATATGTTGAGATTTGAATTACAATCTTCTTTTATTGTCCAATTAAAGGTTAAAACCCTGCAAACTTGCCTGACGGCAGTCAGGTTTAATTGAAGTTACTTTAGTTTCTATAAATTTTTATGTATCCATGAGTTATTGGGTTACTGGGTTACCATGTGATTATTGAATAACTCAATAACCTAATAACCATGGCAATTTTATTGCCCTTCCTCTGGACTTCTAGTCCAGAGTGTTTTAGTTTTTAAGGCTAAAAAAAAGCCACCTGTTTTTTACGACAAGTGGCCTTTAGAAATAACTAACTCAAAATAATTATCACTAATTTATTTATGGGACATCCCAAAAAACCCGGGATACCAGATTGTCTCCACCAATGGCGGCGGCTGCAGCTGCGTAGTTTTCCGCATTAGCAGAAGCCTCACGATCAGGATATGTCATTCTATGCACAAAACCATCCCCACCATTGGCCAAGAGGTTATCGTTGAAATCGTTTCTTTCCAGGTCTGGAAAACCACTTCTCCTTACATTGGCAAAAGCTTCCGTACCGTTTCTAAAGTTGACCAACCAATATTGCGTATTGATCAACTCCAAGGCATTGCCAGCATCATAAGCCACTTCCGGCTCAGCCAAATAGGCATTTATTTCGGCATTTGTAATGGGTGTGGTATTTGGATAAAGTTCATAAATCTGCATGTCTGCCCTTATCCCTTGCTCGTAAAGTGCTTCAGGATCCCCAGATATCCATCCCCTAAATGCAGCTTCAGCCATAAGCAAAGAAGTTTGTGCATAGGTTACATAAAAGTCCGGAGCAGCAGGTGATGCCACGGCAAAAATATTGATCTGAGAGTAAGCCAGTCCTGCACCATTAGTGCCACGATATCCTAGAGAAGTATCCGATAGCTGCAAATCTGAAACCCCGATTGGCACCCCAAATTGGTTGGCCAAATCGGTATCGGGATCAGTGTCATTAGCTACGGCACCTGGGTCATCATACGTGGCAATCATGTATTGGCCCCGGGGGTCATCTGTGGATTTTAGTTGGTCCACCAATGGTTCGGCTGCGTAATTAAAAAATGAGAAGTTTCGCAAATTATTGTTCTCTCCTTGAGTAAATGTACTTCCATCATACTTTACATAAGCGTTGTCGGCGTTTGAGGTCATAACACCTCCGGCAACAGCTTCAGAAACTATGGATTCGGCTCTGGAAGCATTTAATTTTGAATAGCGCATGCCCAATCGTAGCAAAAGTGAATTGCCCAATTTTCTCCATTTGGCAACCTGAGCTGAGGCCGATCCGGTGGGTTGTTCGCTATTGGCCCCATAGAAAAGGTCTTCAGAAACAAAACCTCCATTTGGATTCAGAGCTGCTATGGCTTCAGTGAGTTCATTATACAGATCCTCATAGATGGCTTCATCATCATCATAGGTTGGGAAATAAATGAGTTCACTTACGGCCTTAGCGGCGTCAAAGTAGGGGACATCTGCATAGGTGTCCACAATTCCCATAAAAATTTGGGCTTTCCAAATACGGACCATACTGGTGAGGTTCGTCCTATTACTGCCCTCATCTTGGCCCAACAAAATCAAAGCCTGTTCCAGATTCCTGATGTCAGAGGAATATGAACCGTTCCACTTTGGATTATTGACCCCGTCAATGTCCTCATTAAAATTAAAGCCGAGGGTGGCACCTTGGTTAAAAGGGTTTACAAAATGTTGCACAATGGTATGTTCGGCAGACCAGTTTCCTAGATGGCTCCGTTGCGCCCCGGCGAACAATAATGCTGGGTCAACCTCTGTTACCGCGTAAGGATTTGTGTTTACTTCCACAAAATCTTCGTCACATCCACCCATACCGATAACCAGGCAAACAAAGACTATATGTTTAATATATTTTATCGTTTTCATAGTTCTAGAATTTAACATTTAGGCTAAAATTGTAATTACGGGTGGTCGGTAGCGCAGAGTTTTCATACCCAGCCCTAAAGTCACCGGAAGACTGTACAGCTTCTGGATCAATACCAGGGAAGTCTTTGTAGAGAATTGCCACATTACGGCATGAAGCAGACAAAGTTAATCCCTTAATGAATTTCAAATCTGAAATATTACTGATAGCACTGGTAAAATCATAAGAGAGGTTTATGCTTCTCAACTTAATAAAATCGGATTTAAAGGTGAATGGATCACCAATCTGAAGGTTACGATAGTCTGCATAAAAGGATTGCAAATTGGTAACCGCTGTGGTATTGGGCTGTCCAGTGCTTTCATAAACACTGTTGGGAACAATGATTCCATTCTCACCCTCGCGACGACCTTCAAGTGACAAAATGGAGTGTCCCTGTCTCAACATATTCAAATGTGTCGATGAAAGTACGGTACCACCAAACTTGTAATCTATAAAAAAGCCAAATGTAAAGTTCTTATACTGGAAACTGTTGTTCCAACCTCCCGTATGTTTTGGGATGGAGCTACCAACGGGCAAGAAACCATTGGTTTCCTCTGCACCCGGTGTGTCGCCGTTGGTGGCCAGTAAGCGTCCATCATCATTCACCAAAATTTGTCCATTGGCGTTTCTCCTGTACGTCCTTGTGTACAATTGGTTCATGGCCATACCTTCTGTATACCTCAATTCACCGAGGAACTCGTTCCCGGTACCGTTAAAGAAGATAAGAAGAATGGTTCCGCTGTCATTACCCACATCCAACACTTCTGTTGATAGGTAGGCGTTGTTCCATGAACTTACCCAAGTAAAGTCGTTGGTTTGAATGGGAGTGAATTCAACTAAAGTTTCCAATCCGCTGTTTTTCAAAGAAGCTACATTTTGCTTGGAGTTGTCATAACCGGAAGCATTTGAAAGGGTAACGTCCAGAATCTGGTCGGTGGTGATTTTCTCAAAAGCGGCTATATCAAAACGTAAACGATTATTGAACAATCGCATATCAAGACCAATCTCTTTTTCAGTAACGGTAAATGGTCGTAACGATGGGTTGGGAGCAAACCCTCCTTGAACACCTGCAGTGGTCTGACCATTGAAAGGTGGATTGATGTTGTAATTCAATATACCTTCATAGGTATTCACACCATTGGCGCTACCTACTTCTGCCCAAGATGCCCTTACCTTACCATAATTAAACCAGCCATCTCTATTGTTCAGTAATTCGGAGAAGACCAAACTACCTGAAACGGATGGATAGAATACTGAATTATCCTCAGGGTTAAGCACCGAGAACCAGTCCTGTCTTCCCGTAAAATTCAAATAAATTAGGTCATTGTAGCCGAAATCAGCTGTTGAGTAAAGTGAATTGATCCTAAACGTGCTGTATTGATAAGGTTGAAACCCTGCTTGGTCAGTTTCAAAGAAGGTACCATTGGTAATTGAATATAGGTCTGGTACAACAAAGAGCCTTGAGAACTGTGAATTTTGTTGGAATCTGGACCTCCATGTGTTACCACCAATAGTGGCATCCACAGAAAATTTACCAAAGGTTTTGCTGAAACCAACTAAGAAATCGGCGTTAATATCCCTTGTCTCGGTCTGTTGAATGTCATAACGACCCCGGTAAAATCCTGTATCACCTTCCAAAGTTGTGGTGGCGCCTGCACCATTTAGCTCGTTCCATTCTCTAAAATTGGTGGCAAAGTCATAGTTGTATCGACCTTGCAAATAGAGCCAATCGGTGAAATCATATCTCAGGGTGGCAGTACCTAGTAAACGATTACGCTCATCGTTAAAGAACTGTTTTTTTTGTAGTTGATAGTATGGGTTGTTGATGGTACCCAGGAATCCGTTTGTACGCAATTCAGCTCCCGTTACTGGGTCGATGGCACTTTGCTCATAGGCCTCAATGGGAACAGAAACGGTTGTCCTGTTGAAAAAGTTCACCGCACCCGGCCCCTGAGTTCCAATTTCAGGTGGGTTGATGTTCTCTTCATTGGCATAGTTTACGTTCAACAACAGATTCAGCTTTTCGGTAATATTGTAGTTGATACCTATGTTAAAGATCCGTTTTTTGTACTCGTTGGCAGGTTGGATACCCTTAGCATCGGTATTGGCAAATGAAGCCCTGAAACTTCCCTTTTCATTCCCTCCAGATAGGCCTATGGTATTGGTAAGGTTGGATCCCGTTCTAAGGAAGTCGTAGAGTTTATATGGATAAGCGGAATAAGGCCTCATAACACCATCAAAGTTTATTGTTGGTGCTCCGTCCAATCGTTCCCCAAAGCCAAATTGACCTGTGGCTGCTGCCTCACCTTGGGTTTGGGGCCTTTGGCCACTGGTACCCTGACCATACATGGTCTGGGTGATTTCATCCATAAAGTTCAATGCCTCAGAGGTAGAATAACTCGAGGTGAATTCAACACCAATGCCCTGATTCAGTCTACCTGATTTTGTGGTGATGATTACCGCCCCGTTGGCTGCCCTTGCACCATAAATGGCTGCTGCCGTGGCTCCCTTAAGCACGGTCATACTTTCAATATCATCAGGGTTGATGTTCTGTAGATTATCACCCAAATCCCTTTGCTCGCCACGACCATTGGCACCCCTTGCACCTTGGTCTATAGGCAGACCGTTGATAACAAAAAGAGGTGAGTTGCTCGCACCGGCAAAGGCTGCTTGACCACGCAAACGAATCTTCATACTTGAAGCCGCACCAGCGGAAGGTGGGGTAATGTTTAAACCTGCAACCTTACCTACCAGGGATTCCATAGGGTTAACGGTTCTGGTTTTGGTGAGTTCCTCCGTTTGAACAGAGGTCACCGCATACCCAAGTTTTCTCGTATCTTTTCGGATACCAAGCCCTGTAACCACAACTTCATTCAAAGAAGTTACATCTGGTTCGAGGCTTACATTGATCACACTTCGGTTTCCAACTACTATTTCTTGGCTTTTATAGCCGATAAAAGAAAATACCAATACGCTCTGGGCATTCCCCACTTCAATTGAATAATTTCCATCGAAGTCTGTTGAAGTACCATTTGTGGTATTCTTCACGACAACGGTGACCCCCAAAAAGGGTTGGCCATTTTCGTCCGTAACCGAACCGGTAACAGTAGTTTGTAAATTAGTTTCATTGAAAATTTTCCGATCCATGTCTGTCTCGTTATCCATTCCACTATAGACATTGGCTACAGCACTAGAACACGTTAACAGTACAATGCACCACAAAAAGTGATAGTTTTTCATAATTGTACGAATTAGTTTTTGGTTATTGTTAGTGTATATGAACAGTTTCAGTAATGCTCTTTTCCAAAAAAAGCCTACTTCTTCTGCTCATATGAGTTTTTTGTTCAGGAACTTTTTTGGGAGAACAGTCATGGAACAAGTACTTTTAAGAATTAATAAGTGTTTTTTTTATACTTATTTTTTTTGACATAAGTTTTCCCAGGAATAAATTCCCAAACAGGAACAAAGAATCATATATTAATGGAAAGAAACCAATTGCATTTCGGATAAAACCTATCGCTTTCCTATATATCGGCAAAATATTCATTAAAATTTAATGAATATGATAATATAGGCGGAAGATATTTGGGCAATTGCAATTTTAGGAAAATAATATGTTTTGAAATAAAGTGTAGCCTTCCCTAAAAATTTGGAAAGTACGTTCAATCATTGAATAAACTGTGCCAGCTCCCTGAAAAGCACAAGCACTGAAATACACAATACCACATAACCAAACCCTTTTTTTAAACTTTTTTCGGGAATGAGATGGGAACTGTGTATGCCTATGGCCATTCCCGTTAAGGAAATGGCAGAGAAACTGAGCAACAATATCCAATTTATCTCAATACTTCCCATATCCCCAATAAACCCTATAAAAGATTTTAGGGCTATGATTATAAGCGATGTGGCAATGGCTCTTTTTATAGGAAGCCGTAAGAAGAGGATCAACACGGGAACAATCAAAAATCCGCCCCCGGTACCTGTTATCCCCGTTATGATGCCAATCCCTATGCCGAACAAGAGAATGGGAAAGTAATGCTGTTTGGATTTGGATGGTGTCGGTGATTTTTTCTTCGCATCTTTTATGGTGTGTATTGCGGCCAAGGCCATTAATGCACTAAAGAACACCATTATGGCCAAGTCCCTAGTAATGATGAGGCCATCATGTATAGAATACAGTACAGGAGGAATTGAAGGCAATAAGAACTTGCGTACCAGAAATACCGTTACAACCATGGGAATTAAAAAAAGTAGGGCCAATTGCCAGTCCATGCGCTGTTTTCTTACATTGAGCAGCACACCTGCCGAAGCGGACATCCCCACTACAAATAAGGAATGGGCGGTAGCAGAGTGCATATCCATTAAGAACAAATAATTGAATATGGGAACGGCCATTGCCGATCCTCCACTGCCCGTAGATCCCATGATCAATCCTATGGCAAATGCACCCACATATCCAATAAGTTGGAATGTTTCCATTGATGAGTGTTTTTCTCTTGAAGTTGAAAATGGCGCACATAAAAACCCAAGGGGCTATCCATGTATAGCCCCTTTAAAGTTTATGATATTGCCCGAAGAAATAGTTATCCTCCAGCGTAGATGTAGGAACACCCATGCTCTTGTGCACGGTCTAGTGCCCATACCCCCGAAGGAACCAATTGGATCCCGGGAAGGACGGCATCTACCCATTCGTTATACACCTCTGTTGGATCTAATCCCATTTTTTGGGCCACAATACCTGAGTATACCATTATGGCAAGGTTACATACACAGAACATGGCCCCACGTTCTTGCATACGCTTTATGCCATCAATACTGGGCATGGGCATATCGCCTTCCTGTGGTTCAAAATACGGGTTGCGAAGTGAAGGCTTCTGTGTGGCATTGTCATTTATTTTAAAGACTTCACCAAGCTTGTATTTTTTCCAAACATCGGAATGCAATGCAAAAGGAATGGCATCGTGTCTAAGAACGGTCATGGCCGTAATGTCACTGTCGGGAGATCCTGTTTCATTATTGCTCAGATAATAGGCCCAATTCCAGATAACAGGTAACCCGTCATGTGGCATGGAACCGTCAAATACGGTACGGTGTGTACCTTTGATTTTTTTGAACCAAGCTTCGGCTTCCCCAACTTCCGCAGCTTCATTTTCCGCTTCTGAAAGTTTTGAATACCATGGGCGTAATGGACCCGTTACCGCTGCCATTGTACTGGCGGTTGTTCCAAGAGCCATTGCTCCAATAAACATTCGTCTAGATGATTGATGATTTTTCATGACTACTGATTTTTAATTAAATTAAATTGCTTTTTGTAATACTCCATAATAGGTTGAAAAGGCCCCAATTGATGTTGAACCAATGGAAAATTGTCCACATAGGGGCCATAAGGTGTGGACACTGGTTTCTTTTTAAGGTCTGGAAAGTCTTTATCGAGATTTCTTTTTTTGGGCCTTTGTTGTTGATTGATGAACCCTGCAACATCATAGGCTTCCTCATCGGTCAGAATAGGAGTTTCGTAAGTGGTGCCATAGGGCATATTGGCTTTGATAAAGCTTGCGGCTGTTATCACCCGCGTCATTCCAGCGCCATTATTATAGGAATCCTTGCCCCAGAGCGGAGGGTATTGGTAAATCTGTCCTTCCACGGCCAATTTCCCTCGGCCGTCATCGCCATGGCATTCCACACAATGTTTGGCAAAGATTTTTTTCCCATTTTCAAGATCCACTGGCCGGTCTGGAATCTGTATCTTCACAAAACCTTGTCCTTCTATTTTTCCATCCTCCGGCGCATAACGGCCCAACCACTCCAGATAAGCTACGAACGCTTTCATTTCCTTGCTGTTCTCTGGGAGTACGCTACCGTTCATGCTACGTTGCATGCAACCATTGATACGTTCCTCAAGAGATCCCATTTTGTTTTCCCTGTTCCTGAACTGCGGGAAACGTTTTGCAATACCGATCAAAGGGGCAGCGTATGGCTTGGTTCCAGATGAAAGGTGGCAGTTGTTACAGGAGAGATGGTTTCCGGCATATGGATTTTTGCTCTCCGGACCCAGATATTTCGGGGTATGTTGAAACAGTTCAAAACCATATTTTATGGTCTTGCTCTTGTCAGAATCTCCCAAAATGGAAATGTTGTAGTTCTGATAATAGACATCCATATTTTGCTTGCTATCAATAAGACTATCGTCCACACCAAAGGTGTATGCCATCAGTCCCAAGGAAAGTCCAACGATCCCCAAAATAGGATAGAAGAGCATTTTGCGGAGTCGTTCCATGCCCAACAGGATACTATTTTGCTCATGTACGGCCATATCTGTCCTTGATAGTTTTGCGTATTGTTGATTTACTGTTTTTTCAAAAAATTCCTTAAAATGGCTCAAATGCCATGGGTTCTTTTTGAGGAGTGCAAACGTATCGAGTCGATGGGGAAAACTATATAGGAATCACGTCCATGCTGTGTGCACCAAGGCCTTATACTTAGTGGACAAATGGTTCTGAATTCTTAAAAAAAGGTAAACAATGAGTGGACAGAACTCTGTATTTCCTTGAAAATCAATGTTCAAAATTGTGTTAAATGGAAAGTGCCCTGAACGGAAAAATCCATCAGATTTCCTGATCCCATTGGGAAAGAAAGGAAAAAAGATCGTCGTCTTGGGTCATTTTCAGTTTTTTCCTAAGCCGATACCGTGCCGTTTTGGCACTCTCGGGAGAAATCCCCAAAATATTGGAGGTTTCCTTAATATTCAAATTCAACCGGGCAAGGGCTGCAACTTTCAGATCATTGCTGCTGAGTTCAGGGAAATTTTCTTTGAGTGCGGCAAGAAAGTTGGAATGTACCTGTTCAAAATGGACTTTAAAATCTTCCCAATCTTTTTCCCGTGATCTGTGTTGTCTTATAACCTGCTCTATTTGGTTAAAGTACTTGGCCTTGTCTTTTTGTGAGGCATTCTTGAGGGCTTTCAATTGGGAGTACAGATTCTCGAACAACTCATTTTTTTGGACAAAGTTAAGGGCGTAGGAGGCCAACTCCTTGTTTTTGAAATGTAGTTGGTTTTCCAGCTCAATCTGTTTCAATTTTTGATTTTCAATGGTTGTTGCATTGAGATTTTCCTGGGAAACCAAAAGTTCCTGTTGCTTTTTGTTCCTCAGTTTTAAACTCCATATCAAGGAAATTGAGAGAAGGGTGATCATAAATATACCGATTCCCAAAATCCATTTTATTTTTGAGTCTGTCCGTTTGGTTTGGTTAAGATATGCCAATTGGTTGTCCTTTTCCCTCAATTCATTTTCAAACTCCAAAGCGGCTATCTGCTTGGATTTGTCCGTATTGTAAATAGAGTCCTTAAGGGCAATGTATTGGTCATAGTATCCAAGGGATTCTTTCAGTTTTCCTTCCTGTTTCTTTAGAAGTTTCAATTCCCGGAGCGCATTCAGCTTGTATTTTTTTAAATTCTTTTGGTCCGCACCGGACAAGGCCAGCTTTAGATGGATTTCCGATGCTTCAAATTCATTGCGCAACCGCAACAATTGTCCATACAAAACAAGATTGCTTATTTTTCCGTCTTCATCGCCCACTTCTTTTCCCAAAATAGTGGACTGTCTGATATGGTATTCGGCCTGCTCCAGTTCTCCCTCGTCCATGAAAAGTTTCCCCAACCTGTTATGTGCCTCGGACATCCCATACGTAAAATTATTTGCTGAATGTATGGCCAGGGCGTTGTTCAAAAAGCTTTTGGCGTCAGATAGGTTGTTCTGTGCAAGGAAGATATCGGCCATTTTGGTGTATGTGGTCGCTATTCTGTCCTTTAGGTCAAGGACAGTGAATTTTTCAATTGCCTTTTCATAGAGTTCCTTGGCTTTGGGAAATTCATCGATATCGGCATAGACCATACCAATATTCAGAAAGCAATTGGCCAGGCCGACATCATCCCCAATTTCTTCAAACATGTTTTTGGACTCCACTAGGTTTTCCAAGGCAGATTTCGGGTTGCCTTGGGCCCAATACGAAACGCCAATTATTCTTCTGGCCTTGGCCATTCCGGGAACATAGCCCAGTTCGCTTGCCAATTTTTCTGCTTGGACCCCAAAATTGACGGATTTTTCCGTGTCCACGATCCAATATTCATAGCCCAGTTCGTTCAGGACATCCACTCTTTCAATTTCAGAAAGCGTATCCTGGGCCAACACATTTTGCAAGCTGTCCAATTTTTTTTGTCCATTGATCACGGTCAATACAAAAAAGATGATAATGGTTGTTGAGGTCTTCATGTATAAATGGATACTTATGTGCTGAAAATTACAAAGTTACATTATTCATAGGTACAATTTGGGAAAGGTCGCATTGGATTAAAATAGAGATGCTTTTTAACCAGTATAGTGAAAGGAAGCAATTAAAAAATACACTAACTAGACACACTCTTTTTAATGGTAAATTCTAAAACTGAACATCTTGAATCGAATTGGGAAAAATAAATTGTTGGAATATATTGGCAAATATATACAACTAACCGAGGAAGAAGAAAAACTCTTGTTGTCACATACTTTGAAGCGTAAATATTTAAAAGGCCAATACATTGTTCAACAGGGTGATATTTGTGATACGGAGAACTTTTTGCTTAGCGGGTGTACCCGAACTTTCTATCTTGACGCGGAAGGAAATGAGCACATTGTGATGTTTGCCATTGAAAATTGGTGGACTTCCGATATGGGCAGTTTCACTTTAAGAAATCCTTCCACATACAATATCCAATGTTTGGATGATACAGAAGTCATTCAGTTTACCTATGACGACTTGGAGATTTTATATTGGAAAATCCCAAAGCTTGAGCGCTTTTTTAGATTGATAATTCAAAAAGCATTCATCGCTTCTGAGAAACGAATACTATCAAATTTCTCATTGACCGCTAAGGAAAGATATTTAAATTTTCTGGCCAAGTATCCTAAAATTGAACAAAAGGTCCCACAGTATATGGTTGCATCATATTTGGGGATTACAAAAGAATTTCTCAGCAAGATCAGAAGTGAACTGCGGAACACCCAGATTGAAAACGTTAATCTAGTTTAATCGGTTTTTTTAATATAGTTTGTTTTTCTTCCAGTTGATTTGATTCAATTTTGCCTTGATAAACATTAAAAATTGTTCAAATTGAAAAAAGAGAAATTGCATAAGAGCGTGTCGCTGTTGATGTTCTTGAATGTTGTTTGCCTTGGGTTTGCCCAAAGTACAGTTTGGAAAATAGATCCCTCACATTCCACATTGGGGTTTTCCATTGACCATTTGGTTGTTTCGGAGACGGTAGGGGAGTTTAAGGACTATTCGGTAAATGTGGTATCGGATGAGAAAGATTTTTCAGATGCCAAGATAAGCGTCGTAATCCAGTCGAAAAGTATAGATACGGAAGATGAAAAACGGGATGAGCATCTACAGAGCCCTGATTTTTTTGATGTTGACAAGTACCCCCAGATTGTGTTCAAATCGGATGAATTTCATAAATCCAACAACGGCGAGTATAGATTGTCCGGGACTTTGCAAATGCACGGGATCACAAAAAAGATTGCATTGAATGCAAAATTTGGCGGCATAGTCAAGGATCCTTGGGGAGGTACTCGTGCCGGGTTGAAAATATGGGGTGTCCTGGATCGATATGACTATGGCCTTAAATATAATTCCATTATGGAGGCCGGGGGGCTTTCCATTGGGCGAGAAGTTAGGATTGATTGCCGTGTTGAGTTGATAAAAGAATGAGCAGTCTTGTTAGGAATGGGGGCAATTTAGGGTTAAATTATTTGTGTAGCCCAAGTTTCTAAGCTGTTGCTCTGTATACTCACTTCATGATGTTTTGCTTTATTACTAAACTTTGATTGGTTGTTGAAGTGAGGGCGGTTTGAAGGGCATATTTGCCCTTCAGGCCGTTTTTATGGATACAATCAGGTCTGGAGTGCTACTTGGTAAGGCATCAAATTTTTTCCATACCACTAGAGTAGGGCCAGAGCCCAAAAATGCCTGACCCACGTAGATGTTTGGACATTGCCAAATGTTGCACATAGTGCCCATACCGGCCCCAGCAAAGATGCCTTTATCTTAAGGGCCAAGGCATTTTTGGCTAAAACAAGATGACCGTGATATAAGATCTTATTTTTTCAGAATACTGATTTTTTGAATTACAGTAGGATCTAGTCTCTTTTTGGTCACCCTTAAAACATAAATATATGTTAAATTATATATACAGTCTTGTCTGCATTCGATTTTTTGGTTGACCGAAATATCGCAGACGATTTTAGAGGTTGTAGCTTTTTAAATATGCTTTCCGAAACCAGTCCGGAAAAAGAATTGGTCTATGACGAGATTCAAAACCATAAAAGCGGGCTACTTCTTTTTTTTAAGTACGAATTGAAGGATAAGGAGTTGGCTTATCTAATTTATTCCCTGTTCGAGAACGCCATAATTGAAAGTAAGCTGCAAAGAAATCAAGAGCCCGTTTTTCGGTTAAAAAAACTGGCGGAAAATTTGATTCATGCCAAGAGGCCTTCAAATTGATTTGGGAACATTAGTCCAATCCCATTTCGTAGGCCATGTTTTTACGAATTTTAAAACCTAGTTTTTCGTACAATCTTTTGGCCCTGGGGTTACCAGGGGTAACTTCTAGCTGAAGACCTACGGCATTGGCAAATTTGGATTTGGCCAATTGATAGATCAGTTGGGAACCTATCCCTTTTGAGCGATAGTCCTCTTTTATAAATAGCTCATCAATATGCAAAATGTTCCCCCCGTATTCGTTGCTCCAATAATTGATGAGAATGCAGTACCCTATGATTTCTTCTTTGTCCCCAACAACCAAAACAGTGCCTAGATCACTTCTTTTTGAAAGCACATCCAGGGTGTTGAACGCTTTTTCTTTGGTCATTTGTATAAGACCGGGATCCTCATTGTATAGATTGATTATGAAATCTGTGATTATATCGAAATCCGCAGGGCTGCATGGTCTAAAACTAATTTTCATATTGAACCGGTGCTATAGATTTTATCTTGCCAAATTAGTAGAAATTCGTTGGCAGAAATTACAGTTACTGTTCTTATCGGTCTTCATTTTAAATATGGACGAAAAGGTGGAACTGCCTGTAGACATAAGAGAATTGAATAAAAAAAAGCCCAAAGGAAGCATTTTCCAATGGGCTTTTTTGGTGTTACTTGCTTAACTTCTTCCAATTGGCATCTGCCTTTTTCTTCACTTGTTGGTGATTCTCGGCCAACCAAAGTTGTTGGGCATCCACTTCTACATCATAGAGAAATAAATAGTATTTCCCATCTTTTACAACAAATTTTGTGGGGTCTACCCTAAATTTTGCTCCAACGGACACCCCGAAAGCGCAATAACCGCCATATTGGGGAAGATATTTCTCGGGCGAAGCTTCAAAAGTTTTCTTTTGTGCATCGCTTGTAAAGTAATATGCTATCCCGTTATGGGTGGCTTTGTACTCCTTAAGTCCTCTTTGTGCAATGCCCAAATCCAAATATGAGACTGGGCTGTACCCTTGCAATGCAATTTTACTGTCATCGATGTTATTACTTTCTTTTAAGTTCTGTGAATAACCCAATGATGCGATTAGTAGCGTTGCCGCCAATAGTAATGATTTCATAATGATTTAATTTTTTGCTTTTTGTAAATTATTTTCTGGTTTATGTAAACTGACCACCGTTAATACGGCGATGCCATTGATCCAATAGTAGTAGGCATCCATACCTTCGAAGCCCAATAAAAAAGGGGCAATGACAAATAAGGCTCCTACCATGCCATCGACAATGAGGTGACCCTTGTAAGGGATGATTCTATATACCCCGAACTGGTGATCTGTCAAAAGGGTCAACACCAATGCCGCTATACCCACAATGAAGGAAAGTTTCCAAGCCATTGGGTTAGAAGACCCCAATCCCAATAAAAAGGGTAAGGTCATCAACGCCAACGCTACCGGATAATCCAGGTACGCATGTATTTTTTTTGTTACAAATCCCATGGCGAACCTTTTATCCTTTAAAATATTGTTCCTCCACAATCTGTCCATTGTGCCAGACTGTTCGCAGGATCTCGTGCCATAAGATCTTACTGCCGTCTTTCATGTCAAAGTCAAAGGTGAATTCTGCAAAAGAGACATCCCCAGACAATGATGCATGATGTAGGGTGATACCGTTGACTTTGGCAATAGCTCCAGCAAACCCTTGCATTTTTGAGAGCATCTCGGTTTTGTCGTTGGTCACCGTTCCATCAAAATCATACGTTTTGGCATCCGAAGAAAAATACTTTTCGGTGGCCTCCACAATTTGTCCATTTTTGACCATTTCATTTTTGGCCGACAGGACTTCATTTAATGATTGTTCCATTTTTAATGTTTTAATTATTTGTCAATATTGACAGGACAAATGTCTTCTGATTGGAAGCCAATAAAAATGAAGTAGGTCAAGAAAAAAAGTTGAACTACTTCAACTTTTCTTGATTCTCTTGTTTCTGATTCTGGAAAGAAATTCTGTGGTCATGCCCAGATAGGAAGCTAGGGCATATTGTGGCACCCGGTTCACAAAATTGGGGAAATTCAACAAAAAATTTTCATACCGGGCCTCTGCGGAATTGGTGAGGTTAAAAAGAATTCTCCGGTGCTCAAAGGCAAGTCCTTTTTCGGCCATGATCCTAAAAAAGGTCTCGAACTTGTGGTTGGATTTTTTAAGTTCCTGTTCTTGGTTATATTCTATTTGTAAAATAGTGCTGTCTTCCAAGGCAACTATGAAAAGGGTTGCAGGATGTTGGTAGATATAGCTGTTAAAGTCTGAAATCCACCAATTCTCTATGGCAAATTGGAGGGTGTGCTCTTGCCCATCATTGGTTATGATATATGCTCTAAATGCGCCTTTCACCACAAATGCCCTATGCATGTTGGTAAACCCGGGCTGGACAATGAACTGTCTCTTTTTTACTTTTACTTCTTCAAAACTTGATTCCAATTGATGGGTTTCCTCGCTGGACAGTTCAACAAAGTTGTTCACATAATTTATCAGAGATTTTTTACTCGACACAGGATTGAATAATTCATGTTTCGGCACCAAAATCAACAAAGTGGACACCATTTACATTCAATCATAAATTTATGAATATAATTTAAGCATGTTGGTTTTTAATTCCTTAAAATAGCGAACCTTACCTCCAGATGAAACATACAAATGGAAGTAAGGTGCTTTTGTTTGCAGAATGTTCTTAGTACTCTATGGAAATGCCCAGAGAAAAGGTTCCCCCATCATAAATATTTTTTCGCTCGACCAAGAAACCGACATAGTCTGAATAAGAAGACACCAAACTCAAGTGCGCCCTTAACTTGTAAATCGCATTGAATCCATAAGAAGTAAATGTTGTGCCCTCCCCATAAAGAAAGGAGCCACCTTGGAATCCTTCACCGGAAGACAGTTTTTCCAATATGCGAAATACAGTTTATCAAAAAATAGGTGCCCGACTTCAGCACCTGCCTGAAATTGATTGCTAAAGGATTCGGTCCTGAAATTTACCATGGTTTACAGACTTCCATAAGTTTTTCCATCCCCAAAATCGGCTAATATGCGTGAGGTAACCGTTGAACAGATCACTCCGTGTTGCCAAGAAATCCTTTCCCGCCAAAATAAAATAAATCATATCCTTCTTGACCATTTCTGTTGAACTTGGAAGCAGAAAAATGGTCTGCTTTGGAACACTAATAAAGTGAAAGTTAAGGCAGTGATCAAGTGAACTTTAGTTTAGAATGGCAATTGCATGTTCCCCAACCTTTTTTCCCTGTTCAACCCCATTTTTTATGGCTGGCATATAGTGGATTCCTCCATATAACCTACTGATTGCAGCTTCATCCGCAGCATGTCTAAAGGACTTGAAAGAGCGGGGAGGAAGCCCGTAATTTACTTCTGTGGAATCCACAAAACTGTAATTATCCCCTAGAAGATGGGTAAGCATCGTGGCTGCCGAGCTAGAGGCTACACTGTGTCCGCTGGTGTATTCCGGAAACGCCGGGGTTTGTAGGATGGGTTTCCAGTCTGGATCAATATACCTATTTATATAGGTTTCGGGCCTAATGAGCTGTGTTTCGTATTTTGCGGTCCAACAGCTTATGAAGGCATCGGCAATGGTTACAGCTGTTTTGGCCAAAACTTCAGAAGCCTTCATTGGATTTAGTTTTTCAGCTTTTGCCACTTGACATGCGATCATGATCCAGTGTCCGCCCGGTGAGATTTGCTGCTTGTAGTACATGACATGTCCTTGGGTATAGGAAATATTTGGGTTGCAGTCCCAGAATTTGGCCTTGGCCAAATTTTCTTCGTTGAGATTGTTTACCGATTCATAGACATACATGGTCTCCTTGTAAAACTGCGATGATGGGATGGAATCAAATTGGGTGGGCGGTGCGGGTACAAATTGGTCCGACGCCTTTAAGGTGAATGGCCTTAAGGTACTCCAGTTGGGCTCAATGGCTTCCATATAATTTGGGGGAGTGGGCTGCCATGTTCCTGGATCGTTATGATTAATTTGATAGCGGGACATGGCACTACGCTCTTTATATCCATCTTTTTTGACCCATGCCATAATATGGTCTGCCATTTGGTTCCCAAAAGCGATGGAGTTCTCGATTGTAGCCTTGTTGAGGTTTGTAGATCTGATTTCATCGAGATAATCGCTTTGTAATTTTTCCATGGCCTCTGTATTGAACACCAGATTTTTACCCACACTGGAGAATGCTACCATGGCAGCAACGGGAAAATTGTACTCTTTACCTTCTTCAGGATCGGGAGTGGTGTCCAAATCATTGAGCTTACCGGCAAAACTTTGAAAACTTGTATCCGTTTTGCACATAACTTCATAGGCCGCAACATTGCAGTAGGCATAAATTCTACTTGAAACCGGCGGCGTAAAAATGTCCGCAACAATAACATCTGTCAATTTGGAGTTCCAATCCATCACAGCCGTTTCGGTCAATTGTTGCAATTTGGCCTCATCCACCTGTTGTTTGCACCCTACGAGCATAAACGCGCAAAATGCTATAAAAAGTCCTTTTTTAAGTGCCAGATTTTTTCTTTTCATCACTACTGTTCCTATTGCAATTGAAAGCTTATGGTTGTACTTCTATTTTTCTTTTCTTGCCAAGATAATCGACAATCTCAATGTAGTCTGTGGTCACAGTCTCATATCCTAAACTACGGGAGGAATGACTTAGGTACGACCCCCCGTAATAAAATTCGGTTTTAAAGGAGCTGCCATTTTTTAGGTGAACTATGGCATAAGCATCCATGGGGTTTGCCATAAGCTGTTCCATTTTGGCTCCGTAACTGTATGATTGCAGCGTACCGGAATTTTGACCTACCAAAATACTCTTTTCCCCACTGGCTGATTGTATGGTTGCCATTCCCTTGGCATCTCCACTGATGTCCAAGCCACTTTCATTTGTGGGCACTGTTTTGAAATTACCCTGCCCATCTCCCAACAAACAGAGCCCAACAAAAGCATCGTACCGGCCCATAAAGGGTTCTACACTGAAGTGGTTTCCTGCCACAAGAACATCCAAACGACCATCGGCATTGTAATCGTGAACCTGCATGCCATAAATTGGTGAAAACTGGGCCTGAAGGGGCAATGATTTTGATTTGAATTTTCCATTTCCCAAGTTTTCCACATAGGTGCTTGCTAAATTGGTGGCCGTATAAACTTGGGCTCCGTCCAAATCTTTTTTGGATAGCGTACTACTCATATCGGCATTGGCATAGGACTCATAGTCCAAAAACCGATTTCGCATGCCATTGATCTGGTCAATGAGCACATCCCGGGGATGTATGAGGTGTTCGCTGCCATTTCTGAAACAACTTACCAAGGGGTCTATGTTGCCATTTTCATCAAAATCTTTGGCGTATAGGGTCAAGGGTTCTTCTGGACTTACTTTAAAATCGTTGTTAAGGCCTAGGTTGCCCATAATATAATCGGTGTCCCCATCAGCATCAAAATCACCGGAAACAATACTGTTCCAGAGACCATTATGGTTGGTAAGGCCGGTTTGTGAAGTGATGTTCACCAACCTGCCTTTTTCATTTTTCAGAAATTGTATTTCCATAAATTCGCCTACCATGATCATATCCACCCAACCGTCATCGTCAAAATCGGTCCAAAGTGCATCAGAGATCATGCCCAATCTTCCATCGGAACCAAAAACTGCTTCAGTGGCATCCTCAAATGAACCGCCATTGTTTTGTAGCAGATAACTTTTGGGACTGGTAGGGTAGGCGCCATGGATTACCCGTCCACCAATGAAAATGTCCAAATCCCCATCGCGGTCCATATCTGCAAGACGAATCACAGACCCTCTGGATTCCCGTTCCAACAAAGTTTTGGATGAGAAATTTCCTTTCCCATCATTGATGTAGATAAGATCTTTATAATCTTTTCGTGTCATTTCCCAGACACCGCCACCATGAACGGATAGCAGGTCCAAATCCCCATCAGAGTCAATGTCCGCAAAAACGAGCCCCATATCTTCACGTGGTTCTTCACCACCAAATTCCTTGGGCGCAAAGGTTCCATCTGCTTGTTGCAAAAAGAGCCCGCCCTTTTTTTCCTTGCTTCCTCCCACATAAAAGTCTTCCAAATTATCCCCGTTTACGTCGCCTACGGCCAGGCCAGGTCCCAATTGGTTGTACATTCGCATCAAAGATGGTTGCCATTTGAATTCTATAAAGATGTCTTCGGCATGTTGATAATTGATCTGTAATGCCTCATTTGTTTTGGTGAACAAAGTCTTCATTCCCTTATTTTCAGTGGAAGCGGGTTCGGAATCCTTCTGATTTAAAACTACGGTCTTGTTGGCTTGGAGACCATGGATGGTCTGTTCAAATCCATTGGGCCAAACCACTTTTAGCGAATCTATTTCGGTGGATTTGCCCAGGCCAAAGTGAAATGCCTGCTCCACATTGGAAAGGTAGCCACGGACCGGGGAAAATGATTGATGTTGGGAAGATCCGTCATTGTACAGGGACACCTTTGTTCCTGTTGGGTCTAGCGTTCCGGTTAATTTTACCCTTAGGAAATGGCTGTTGTTCTGAATGGAATCCTGCTGTTCTATGGTGTTGTTCTTGTAAATACTGGCTTTGTCATCAATATTATTGACAACGATCTCAAGATCGCCATCATTGTCCAGATCGGCATAGGCCGCACCGTTTGAATAAGTGGGAAGATCAAAGCCCCATTCATCCACCATATCGGTAAAGGTAAGATCCCCGTTGTTTTTGTAGATATAGTTGTGCAGTTTAACCTCAGGCAGGGAGGTGAGCTTATCAAGTTGATCCTTTTCGTTGACTTTTTTCTCACCAAACACACTGTTTTGTTCGCTATACACCACATAGTCCAGATTGGTAATGTCCCTGCGATAACCGTTGGTAATAAAGACATCCTTCCATCCGTCATTGTCAAAGTCGGCAATGAGTGGTGCCCAGCTCCAATCTGTATTGTGAAGTCCGGTCAATTGCCCCACCTCGCTAAAGGTACCATTGCCGTTGTTCAATTGGAGCGTGTTACGGACGAATTGAGGGGAATACCCCTTCATAAGGTTTCTGGTATAGGTGTCATAACTGGGTTTCATCATGGTCTGTTTGATACGTTTGTTGTCCTGCGGAAACATATCCAGTACCATGATATCAGATTTGCCATCATTGTCTATATCGGCCACATCATTGCCCATACCGTTATAACTCTGGTGCTTGATGTATTCCTTTACTTTGTCGGTAAACGTGCCATCTTGATTGTTGACATAGAGAATGTCATTGGTCAAGAAATCATTGGAAATGTAGAGGTCCGGCCAAAGATCTTCATTGATGTCGCATACCGTGATGCCCAGTCCAAAACCTTCAATGGTTACTCCGGCTTGTTGGCTTACGTCGGTAAAGGTTCCATCCCCGTTGTTACGGTATAAACGGTCTGTACTGGCAGCTTCACCCTTTACCTCAATGGGTTTTGTGTTATTTCTATTGTAATCGACCAAGGCGTTTGTGAGTACGTACAGATCTTTATGGCCATCCTTGTCATAATCAAAGAAAAGGGCTTGGATGCTATACCCTGTATCGGCAACCCCCATTTCTTGGGCCAATTCTTTAAAAGTACCATCCCCTTGGTTTAAAAAGAGAAGATTGCCCTTGTCTTCTTCCTTTGTTTCCCTGGGGCCGCCCCTACAGACATAGATATCAACAAAGCCATCGTTGTTCACATCGCTCATGGAAACCCCATTGCTCCATCCAGTGGTAGCTACCCCTGCTTTATCCGTGATATCTTCGAAGGTTAGATTTCCTTTGTTCAAGTACAGTTTACCAGAGACTTGGTTGCCGCTAAAGTACATATCACTGAGCCCATCATTGTTGATATCGCCTATGGCAACCCCGGCCCCGTTGTACATATATTCAAAATCCAGAATGTTCAACGAATCTGTGGAAGTTAGTGCATTGTTGAAGTCGACATGGGTTTCTTCAGAATCCAGTAGTTGAAAAAGGGTCTTTTTTTGATTTTTTTGGGAGCAGTTGACCAACATCCCCAAGCAAGCGGCTATGAATATTGTAAATTTTATTCTTTTTAAGTAATCACACATAGTTCTGGTTAAAGGCTGAACAATCAAATATTTTGACGGCTACTCTTGGGCAGCCAAATATTCAATCGAAAAAGATATTATAAATGGTTGAAATATAATCTTCTTTATGCGATGATTAATTAAAATTTTATTTATTTAACTATCCATTAATCTTTGTTAAAATTATGTGGGGTGGGGCATCAATATCCATCTTTTAAGTCAGGTATTCTTGTTGGGGCATGCATTTTTATTGGTATGATGGGCTGCATCCAAGATGCTATAACCTTCCAATAAAGCACTTTTGGAAACTTTAAATGTATGAGACACCGGTGTATTGGTTGGAAAGTAAGGTCACCCAGATAAGAATGTACTTGATTTAGCTGTCATTTGCAGAGAAGCCTATTGTAGCTATTTCTTATTGGATGCAATTTTTACAGATACACCGTGACTGATTGCACAAAACTTTGATTCGCCTTACAAATCCATTGATTGGTTGAAAAATACAGTGTCCGATTCAATATGGTAAATTCCAGGCTGTAAAAGATTGTCCAAGTAATTTAGAACATCCAATTTTGAAAAAACCATTCTATATCCAGGCCTAATATTTTGATTTTGGGCATAGCACAGATTGCCCTCTTCTTTTTCATTTTCCACAAAGGTCAATCCTAAATGTTTGGTCAAACGTTCCACAAACTCCATTTTAAGGTCCAAAGCCAGCAGTGATTCTTTTCTGTATTGCAGCACATTGGGCTCATACCTAAAAATCTCGGAAAGTTTTACTTCCATAACCATTTACCTAGTTCATTTTCTGAAAATAATCAATTTTTAATTGAAACATCCCAGCCATTTTTTCTACCCTGAACTTGATTTCAGCTGCCTTTTCACCAATCAAAATGGATTAAAACATATGGGCAATAATGACCAAAGTACTGAAAACAACACTTAAGATCAGAAGATTAAACGTGGTCAATGGTTTTAATTGTGCCAATACGGCTCCATTGAACGCCATGCAGAAGATGGTAACGAAAAAGAGGAGTGTCATTTTTAAGATCATATCCATTTCTCCCATCAAAAGTACCATGGCTGCTGCTGAACCAAGGCAGCTTTGGCCTATGATGGCAATGGTAGAATAGCCCAGTTGCCTTTTTTTGAACTCATTTAACGTTTGTCCGTAAATGTTTTTTAACCCATTTGCTTTGTGTTCGGTTCCAGTATGGGTCATTGGAAGTGTTGTTGAATTTTCCATTGTTGTTTTTTATGATGTTTACGATATACTTTCTAAATGGGCACTATGTCATTTAATGGGTGTGCCTCCCATATTCAAATCAGTTGCTTCATACGTTGTTTTCCAAAATTTCAGCCTTGGGGAAGAGGATGTTGTTCTCCAAATGGATGTGACGGTGAAGGTCTTCCTCAAATTCCTGTAAAAGCGAGAAAGCTACCCGATAGGTGTTACATGCATCTGCCGGAGGGGTATAATCATTGCTCAATTCAGCTATTCTTCGGAAACGCTCCCCTTCATTATCATGCTCTTCCATCATCATTTTGATAGGGTTTTTAACGGTTCCAAAATGCGGCTGTTCATTTGTGGGATTACTCACCATTTTACGTATCCACGGAAAAAGTACCAGTTCTTCTTTTTTCATATGCATGGCCAGTTCACCCGCGGATGCATTGAAATGTTCAAAAATGTCGAGCAGTTCAGGATGACGTGCTCCGTGTACCTTACAAAGTTTAGTTAGGTATTGTTTTAGAATTGGAATTTGTTGCTCCACATAACGATGGTGCTTCTTTTCAATATAGTCGGCCAAAAGATCTAAAGGCCAGGTTTTAAAATCGGGCTGGTCACT